>ENA-UOWG01000668-UOWG01000668.1-activated-sludge-metagenome-genome-assembly--contig:-NODE-668-length-42389-cov-63.752870_pt1 | contig 42389 bp, 84 predicted proteins | sample MGYA00238147_ERZ761563 | MGnify/ENA primary metagenome ERZ761563 (study PRJEB28884, sample SAMN05720216) | anaerobic digester metagenome | isolation source: active sludge of municipal...
TATAGAAGTATTATATCAAAAGTGTTTGTTTTAGTGGGGAAGCCTGTACCTACTAATATGTTGCACAGGCAACAACGTTGTTATCAATTTTCCTTCTAGGAGATTTATCATGAAAAAGCTGTTCGTTATTGCTGTTGCTATGTTTGCCGCTTCTGCTGCTAACGCCTTCAACCTGTATGCTGGCTTGGTTCAGGCTGGTTCCCTTGGTGCTACTAGTGTTGCTACTGGTGGTGGCTCGGTTGCCGCTATTGCTGGTATTGCCGGTACGACCTCTGGTGCTCAGGCTCAACAGTCTGGTGCTGCTGGTGGTGCTGTTGGACCGAATGGCGTTGTTGTTGGTCAAGGTGGTCAGGCTGCCAATCAGGGTTACTCGGTGAGTGGTGCTCTTGGTCTGGCTGGTGCTGGTTCCCTGTACGGTGCTCAAGCTGGTAACACTAGTGGTGCCACTGGTAACTTCACGACCATCGGTGTCAATCCGGCCCCGCTGCCTGTTGTTAATCCGTTCTAATTAGTTAAGTAGTAATAGGCCTGGAATAATTCTATCCTGGGCCTCCTAAAAGGAGAAGTATATGGGTGATACTGGACAAACTGGTGTTGTTGCTGATGATCATCAACCACCGCCATCTGATCTGACTTTCAAGGAAGCTCTTCAGAATTTGAAAGACGCTATTGGTAAGGTGCTTGATCTCTTTCCCGAGCCTAAGGAGTAATAAATGAAGCATATTCTGTCTATTGTTGTAATCAGTGCAGCTGCTCTTATGATGGGTGTTGTTACGCCTACTCATGCCCAAGAGAGTCAGGCAGTGAGTGGTAGTGCTAGTCAGGCTCAGTCTGCATCTGGTGCTGTTGCTTCTACTGGCTCGAATGAAGGTGTTACCTTAACTAACACTTTTAACTCTCCTGCTGAAGTTAGCACTCGTGCAAGTGGTACTACTACTGTTAAGAATGTACCGACAGTGTATGCTCCTGCATTGACGACTACTCTTACTGAAACCTGTATGGGCTCCTCCACTGTTGGTGGTGCTGGTGCTGGCTTTGGCCTTAGTATTGGTAGCACTTGGAAGGACGAAGAATGTATTCGTCGTCTCCATGCACGCGAGATTGTAGCTATTGGTGAGAAAGATGTAGCTAAGGAAATTATGTGTGGCTCCCCTATTGTAGCAGAAGCTTACGCTGCAGTTGGCCGTCCTTGCCGTGTTAAGGTTAGCCCTAATACTGGTCTAGGCGGTGTTGTTGATGTGCCGCGTCCTGAGGTTAGCCATTACGGTGGTTAATAGTTAGTGTGATTGGTGGCCCTAAGTAGAAATACTTGGGGCTATTAATCCAAAATCCAGCAATTATTAAATGGACAGCCTATATAGTAATATATGATATTAGTCCGCTTTTGTGTCGAAGCAGTCAGACCTGGGTCGGGGGCAACGTAGCGATAAGCCCTTGATTCGTAAGAATTAATCATGGACGTCCAATTCTAGCTACTTTGGAAAAACCGGATGTTTGCCCCGTCCTGCTCCGTAGTCCGCTTTTCGGGGTTGGCATCATAGGGGTATCGGCAAAGCGGACGTCGGGAGACCTGCGAGAAGTGGACGAACCCCTATTAAGATAGGAGAATATAAATGGCTAAGATCAAGAAAATGGTGACATCAGTTGAGCGTAAGAGCGAGCTTACCTCATCATCCATTGCAGAACAGAAAGAGGAGCTCAGAAAACATAGGGAGTTACTTAAGCAACAAGCACGTATTGAAAAACAAATGCCATGTGGCTTTTGTGGTAAGGTATTTGAACGAGTTAGACAGAAACAAAAATGTTGCTCTAGCCTATGTAGGTATAGGCTTAGAAATAAGATTAATAAAGAAAAATTAGAAGGGGCTACTAGTAATGACCCTCCCACTCTATAAATGCAACATCTGCAAATATAGCCGTATCACAATCTTACCTGCAAAGGATAAGAAAACAATATTTCAATGCAACATAGATGGTAACCTTAAGAATGGTAATTGCAATCTTAATGGATACTTCACGGTTGCATCTACACTCAAGAAGTTTTATGAAGGGTCACAAGAGCCTAAAAAGCAGAGAAAATAACTGCGCCGTCTTCTCCATCTTAATTGATATACAAATATCCAAGGAGAAATTATGATTGAAGAAATATGGAAGCAGTTTAGAAGTACACACTATGCAATCTCTACGTTTGGTAATGTTAAAAATATAAACACCGGATTTCAATTAAACCCTGCACCCAATAAGGATGGGTATAGACTAGTTAGACTTTGGGGGCAGCTTCGTGGAAAAGCAATTACAATTCATGTACACAGAATGGTTGCTGAAACATTCATACCTAACCCCGATAAATTATCCTCAGTTAATCATATTGATGGTAATAAGGCTAATAACACCCTTACTAATCTTGAGTGGGCTTCTTGGTCACATCAACAACAGCATGCAATTTCAACAGGATTAAGGGATGACAGTAAACGAGTGTACCCAAATTGGCTTTGTAAACTTACTGATGAACAAGTGTTTGAAATTAAGCAGCTAATGAAATTACCAAATATGTCAGACACAATCTTAGCAAAGTCTTATGGTCAATCTAGAAAAACGATGTGGAGCATTCGTAACAATAAATCTTACACTCACGTTCCTGATCCAAAATAACTTGGTTTTTAACTTTGGGTTTCTATCCATCTTATATGATATCGAAAGAGGTATCACTTACTGTAGTTTAATTTAAATAGGAGTATTACCATGCTTAAGAAATCTTTGATTGTTGCTATTGTTGCTGTTATCGCTTTGGCACTGTTGTCCACACAAGTTAAGGCTGCTGAGCAGACTCGTGCTCAGCGAATAAACCAGTGTGAAGCAAGTGCAGTATGGAAGTCGATTGGTGCAGGTGCTGCATACGGTGGTGGTGTAATGCTAGTTGCATCCGGTATTACTATCGCTATTGTTGCACCTCCAATGGCCGCTGGTACTGTTGCAACGATTCTTGTTGCTGATACTATCTCTGGCGCTGCTCTTGGCGCTGGCTCTGTGATAGTCTCGCATCTGTATCTTGCAGATCGCTTCAAGGGTCAAGAACCGATCCAGCTTGCCTGTACCACTTATGTTGACTCCCAGATTCTGGAAGAGACTAAGAAGGCTGCACAAGCTACATTGGACGCTGCAACTGCTGCTGGTAACAAGGCTTTGAATGCTGGTAAGCAGTTGATGGGCAAGTACTTGTAATAGATTCAAACTAGGAGCTATTCGAAAGAGTAGCTTCAATGGTTGAATTTCATGTAGTTTAATTTTACTTAGGAGAAATACCATGCGTGTTACTTATCAAGAAGTTTATGAAGGTGTTGTGGCTGAATCTGGTAAGACTGGTTTCATGATTTCTGTGATCAGTCTGGCTATCTACCTGTTCAGTAATATTCGTGATTCAAAGTAGTTAGAGGCATAGAATGAAATCTAGTCTCGGAATGGATATTTTCTGCGCATCACTAATGGTAGCATTAATTTTTGGAGGTTATTTGTATGTCTTTTGGTAAAGCATTAGAGAAGGATCTCGCAATTCTGGTATTCGATGAAGATTACCCTCAGGGTGAACTTTGTAGCAATAGGGGCTCATGGCCTTCGTTGTTTAGCCAGGAAGAAGCGAATCAGTTCGTAGCAGAGTTTAGTGGGCTTAACCCTAATTCTCTGTATCGGATTTTTAAACTAGTTGAAATTGAACAAGTGGAAGGAATCAAGTGAAACAAGATAAACTTAATGGGTGGTTTTATGCAGAAGAGCTAGTAAGGGCTACTACTGCAGTTAGTAATGCAATTAAAAGGTCGCCCACTAATTGGATGAAAGTAGGAATTACTGTAAAGTATATTCAGATTCGAATAGACCAAAGGACTGGCGATTTTATCCTTCAAGATGGATATGGCCAGCCGATGATTAATGATGAGATATACGAGCTGTACCCTGATTTGAAGTAGGCTAATGCCCGTATAGCCGAATTGGTATAGGCACTGTGCTTAAAACGCAGCGACGAAAGTCATGTGGGTTCGATCCCCACTACGGGCACCATTAAGGAGAAATAAATGTCTAATTTAGTAGAAGATCTTTTCCCAGAAGCACCTAAAAAGAAAGAGATACCACCGTCTGCACTTGCTGCTTTACAGGCACATCGTAAGCGTACTATGGATATTGTTCAGCTTCATGAATATATTCAAAAGTATTATCCGCAAGTAATTCCAAGATACCGTAAGAAAATGCTGCAATTCTTACAAATTCATCCTGAAGGATTTTAATTTAAAGGGCTTAAAATGTCTGAAGAAGAAGTTAAGGAGTTGTTGAAAAAGGGTGGTGTAACCCTGAGTAGCCATGATATGGGAGTGCTTATGCAGTACAAGTTCTGCTTTCCTGGCGAGTTTAGGGTTACACTTTATGAAGATAGTATTATGATCAAGTGGCTTTCAATCAAGGAGATGTAAATGAACACGAGCAAAAAGGTAACTGCAGTTTGTTATAACCCTGAGACTCAGGAGTATGACTTGTTCCATACCACTTACCATGGTGATATGAGCCGCGTAGTTGATAATGCTCTTAGCAAGTATCCTGAAAAAGAGCGAAACAATATTCACATTGTGTGTTTGCTTAATGGGCATCAGTCTGTACCCATTGTGTGGCCATACTATGTGGAAGGAAAGTAAGACATACTGAAGAGCTCTAAATGAGCGAAACACTCGGGAGAGTGTCTATGTCAATTTAACTTAGGAGTATTACCATGTTTAAGAAGATGATTATGATCATTGCTGCTCTTGTTTCTTTCAATGCTTTTGCTGGTATTTCAAAGGCTAATTTCTGTGAAATCACTGGTGGCCTGATTGAAACTTACAACGATATAGATAAAAGCGGTAACTCAATGGAAGCTGCCGAATTATCCTTTGAAAAGAAGTATGTAGCCCTTACTATACCGCAAAGAACTGCTATGACTTTTATGAGCAAGTACTCAATTGGTGTAGTGAATGCATTTAAGAAGTACAAGAACCGTGATAAGCTGGTTTCAGGGTTTAACAAGGAATGTGCTACTAGTGCAGACTCTGAAAAGGGTTATCAAACTATGATGAATTATGTGAACTCTGTTGAAAAACTTATGGAGCAGATGCAATGAAATTTTTACTTATAGTGTTAACTCTTATCACCTCTGGTTGTGCTTATGAGGGTTACAAAGGGCCAGTAACTCCAATGGATAGCGCTAAGATCTACCACAGCTCTAATGGTGGATATCAAGTTCATGACCGTTACGGTAACAAGGTTATTGAATCATTTGCCCCAGCTAGGCCTACTACTAATCGGAGTAAGTCTAAATGAGAGATGTAATAGAAGGGGAAGCAACAAGAGTTTATGAGGTAAGTAAGGTTAGACCGTTTAAAAGAGTCTGGTACATTCTCAGTAGTGCCATAAAGTATACAGTTGGTATCTTCATTGAAGACAAAGCATCACGTCTCAAGAAGTATCAGTCTGAACTCTATGAGGAGAAGGTTGCAAGACTGAAGTATGAAGCACGTCGTAAGTTCTATTTTTAATTAGTTTAGGAGAATCAAATGAACGCCATCGTTAAGTACAATCCTGTTGCTCGCTTTGCAATCTACTTCTTTGAAGCTATTCAAGGGATAGTATTGGCTCTTGTCTCACTTGCAGCTATCTGTATTGTTAGTGCTGCAATGTTGGTAGGTGTGATCACCAACAGTGAGAGTATCATGAAGTATCTGGATCTCAATAATATCATGACTCAGGATCAGTTTATTGAGCTTGTAACTATCACTCCTGTTGTAAACGAGTTGAAAGTTCTTCGTAAGGAGCATGAGGAGCTTTCTAAGCGTGTAGTAGAACTTAAAGAACAGAATGAGCAGCTTCTTGCTCAGAATGTTGAAGTAACAAAGAAGCTCAATAATGCAATGGTTCCTGAAGCGAGTGTTGGGGAGCTTGTGCATAATCGAGTAGTAGTACCAGTAAATGAAGGCGTGATCAAGCCTTTAAATACTGCAGTTGTACAGCCAACTAAGTCTTATATCAAGTCTAAGTTGGTAGCTCTAAGTGAAGAATTTAGTCAGTGGAGTTATTGATGGCCCAAAAGAAGGGTAAATCACTTTTCAAAACTACCTTTGAGCTACAGTTAGCTACGTCAACCATACTGGCTGAAATCTTCATTAGAGCATTGATCGCTCGTTTCAAAAAACATCGTGATACTGCAAATATACGATTCGACAAAATAGTAGGGCTTCACTAGAAAGGTAATAACATGAGTATTGTGTCTAATAAGTTAACCATAGTCCCAAGTGGGTATTTTATTAGGCTTAAGGAGGTAATAGTATGGGTGAGCTAATTAAGCTGACTATTCTATTAGTATTATCAATAATGCTTCCCTCTACAATATTCGTGATTATTATAGTAGCTGGAATTAAAATAGCCTTTGCAGCACTTTATTGGCTTGCTGTTACTTCTTGGAGTTAATGGCTATATTTAGAGGTAATTATGACATTCTCACTAATAGTCCGAATAGTGTATGTTAATTTATGGGCCTTGTTTAAGCTTATCTTAGACCTATCAGTATTAGGCTTTATTGCAACGGCTGTTATGACTGTGGTAATATACACATTTATAGGAGTCTTGCAAGGTATTCTCTATTAGTACCTGGGGACGGCCTTCGGGCCGTTCCCTCCTACTTTTATCATATTATTTTTGTCAAATGGAGAATTTGTTGTGAAGAGGGAGATACTGTATACAGCAGTAGAAAGTCAGACATTTAATGATCAATTTGAATCACCTCTCCTGGATTTTTTAAATGAAGAGAGTGGCGTAAGCATCAGTCGTCTTACAGATATAGCATTTGATATGATAGCTACATATCTAATGGCTGATAATACAAATGTAAATGTTATCGTTGCTACTGTAGGTGAAACTATTTTAAAGCAGTCAGGTAGTTCTTTTGAGAATTTCCCAGATGCAGCAGGTAAAACTGGATGTTTCTTCTTAAAGTGCTTTTCTTTAGTAGGTTTATTCGAAGTTATTATTGAAGATAATGAAGGTATCTTTGTAAATATAGAAGAGTCTAAGATTAAATCCCTATGGGATGAAAGGCCTAGAGCAGCAGCAATCAAGCCTACATTTACGCCATGCCCTATTCCAATTAAGAAGCTAATAAGGAGGAGCAAGGCTAGGTTGACTGAGGCGAGTACGCCTATGGCTATTGAAATGATGCATAAATTATTCAATAGAGGATGGGTAATCAATACTAATATTCTATCAGTAGCTCTTAAGCATTTTAAGGATAATACTAAGGTGTTTAAGGAGTACTACAAGTCTTCTAACCCTGTGGCTAGAGAGTCAAAGAAAAGACTTGCTGAGACTATCATAAACCTAGGTATAGAGCTACAGAGCAAGGTCTTTTATCATCAATACTTCTTCGATTTTAGAGGCCGTTGTTACCCCGCTACTGGCTTTCTAAATGAACAAAGTACTGACTTAGCTAAGAGTCTATTACTACTAGCTGAGGGTAAGGAGCTTGGTGTTCATGGTGAAAAGTGGATTAAGCATGCCCTAGCATCAACTTGGGCAGGTAAGACCACTTATGGTGTTAAATCTGACAAATTATCATTAGAGCAAAGAGTAGAGTGGGCTAACGATAATATGGGCGTATTCTTAAACTATGCTAATAACCCAGATGAGTTTACTGGTTGGATGGATGCAGATTCTCCCTGGCAATTTCTAGCTGCCTGTATCGAAATAGCTCTCATTCAGCAATGGCGTGCTAGCGGTGAGGATGTAGAGAAGTTTGTGTCTCGGTTAATATGCTATGTAGACGGAAGCAACAATGGAAGTCAACATCTCTCAGCTTTAACTAGAGATGAAGAAACTGCTTATCATACTAATCTTTGCGCTAATAAGTCTGTTCAAGATCTTTATAAGTATATCTCTGAGTTTGTATGGAAACGTATAAATGAGATGAAGGTAGATAATGTTGATAAGCTAGAAGAGATAATAAAAGAAGTCAGTAGGCTACGTAAGGGTATTATACACTCTGCTGATAAGGATGAGACTAAGGATTTATATGAAGAAGTAAAGGAATTTAAGCATAAGTATCAAGCTCATATAAAAGAAGCTGCACCAATTTATTGGAAGAAAGTAAAAGAAGCTAATGAGCGTAGAAAGCTTGTTAAGAGAGGGGTTATGACAATGGTCTATGGCGTAACCCGTTTCGGGGCTGGTGAACAGATTATTGAAGACGCTCCTAAGCATGGTATTGATTATTTAGAAGGCATGGACAGGGCTTGGGCTATTTGGTTAGGCCAGATTGTGTACGATACCATGGAACAGGCTATGCCTACCAGTGTAGCACTACTTAAGTTATTTGAAACTGCTGGTAAACGCAAAGGTAATGTAGGTAAATCTTTGGAATGGAATACCCCTATAGTTAATTTTCCAGTAGTGCAAGATTATCGTATTGGTGAACTAACTAAGGTCAAGGCCCCATACTACGATGATACGTTGTCATTATCTATTCGAGATAATAACAATAAACGCGAAAGTCCTTCTAAACAAAAGACTGGAGCACCACCAAATATTGTGCATAGTATGGATGCAACACATCTAATGCTTACTGCACATTATTGTAAAGAGCCACTAGTAACTGTACATGATTCATTTGGTACATTAGCTGGTGGTATGGAGCAACTACATGAAGACGTCAGAAGTAGTTTCATTATGTTGTATTACAATAACCCTCTTGGTGATCTTCTTAAACAGTTGGGTATTGATGATTTGGAAGTAAAGACTGGTAATTTCAACATACTAGAAGTTGCTAAGGCTGAGTATTGTTTTCTATAGGAGTGGGTATGCCAGATAAGTTTACTGGAGTAATAGATGGTAAGATATACTTTAAAGTAGATGCTATTGCAGATGCGTATGGTATGACTAAAGAAGAGGTTATTAATGATATGCATCTTTCATCCAATGAGGAGATTCAAACATTAGAGGGTCTTGAAAAGCTATCTTCTAGACTTAAGAGCAGTACTAAGGAGTATAAGGCTATACTTGAGGATTTAAATAAACGTGATTTTATTGGTATTAAACAAAAGGAAACAGAGAAGCTTAAGGATAAACTACGTAAGCTTATTGAAATGAATACTGCTATCATACCACATATTGATGCAGATATTAGCTTGGCTCACATGGGTATCAAATCAGATAATTTCATCTGATTAAATCAATAGGAGTAATACAAATGAATACCAAGATCGGTAATCAAGAAGCAATGCAAAAGAAACTGAGCGACCTTTTTGTGCAATATCAAGATGGTATTTATGTAAATTCGGTGAAGCTTGCTGATTTTACTGGACAGCGCCCTGCAGATTGTATGCGTAGTCTCAATAGACTTGTAGAAAAACAAAGTGGAGTGAGCGCCGTCGGCGACGCCAAATCCACTGAAATCTCTACAGATAAGCCAGTGTTAATTCCACATAGTTATAAGGATGATCGTGGTAAATACTATCCTTGTTATCTTGTACCATACGATTTAACTATTAAGTATATAGCCCGCCAATATCCAGATTACTTGGATGTTATTGTTGACGAACATACCCGCATGACTGGTGGCCGTGAAGCAGTTAAGGATGTACATGGTAATGTAACTGCAGGTGCACTTTTAAATCCTGATCATATTACGCAGTTCATTAAGACTGGGTTCGCTGAAATGATGAAGGAAGAGATGAAGCCTATGCTGACTCAATTCCAGGCTATTGCAGAGTTAGCTCAGTTACAGCATAAGGAACTTGTACAAGGTAAGGAAAAGATTAAAGTTTGGATTGCAAATCAACTTGGTATTTCCCCTAGAGCAGTTCCTCCAGATGTACAAGGCGCAGTTACATACACTATCAAGCATAAGCTTAAAATGAAAGAAGGTGTTGACTACTGCAAAGACCCTACTCACCAGTTCTCTATTCAGTTACTGAATGATAATCGTGATATGATTCTTGAACTCACTCGTGGTATTTGGCTTACTTCCATTGAGGAGAGTGTTCCTGAAGAGTACTACAATGAAAAGAAAGCTGTTGTAAATAACTACTTTGAGAAGGAAGATTGATGCTACAAGCACCAAAGCAACTTAAAGAGCTAATGGAAACCTGGCCTGCTGAAGTAGTAGCAGATATTCTTGCTACTATACTTAGTATGGCAGTAGCAGTAGGGAAGCTAGAGGCAAAAGAAGTGAATGGCTTTGTAGAATTTGACTGGGACTATCTCTTAGGAGGTGCACCATGTTTAGTTGAGTCTTATAATGACCTCAAATGTATTAAGGTGGTTAACTTTGCTGTAGAAAAGATGAAGGATATCACTGAAACTGCAGGTGTATTTGAAGTAGCTGAACAACTATATGGTGGTAGATATACTTTGCTGTATAATACTACTAGTAACAGTGGAGGTACTGCTTACTATATTCCAAGTAAGTTTAATATGAGCTGCATTAATATTCTTAAATCTGTAGCATTATCTAATGTGGAGAGTGAAAAATGTTAATTACTATGAGAAGCCCACTTACTCGTCAGTTAAATACTCTTGATATTCCTATTTCTGAAGAGGAATATAGGGCGTGGCTTACTAGTAGCGCTTTGATACAAGATGTGTTCCCTCATTTAACTGCTAGCCAACGTGAGTTTATTATGACTGGTTATACAGAAAATGATTGGAATACTATTTTTAAAGATGATGAAGAAGATATGGGAGATGATGCGCCATGAAATTTAAGATTGAAGTAAATCCGTATTCAGGTGATTGGGAAGTATCGCTTAAGCATGGTATCTTTGGTAAATGGCAACGTGTAAAGAATATTACTCAAGCACCGCAACATTTCAAAACTTATGATGAAGTGGTTGCCTTCATCAAAGGCCGTGGTATAGATAAGATTTATAGGTTTCATAAGTCTATCTTCCACTATAACCCTGTAGGGCATGAGGAACCTCCTGCTTATCTACAGAATAACGCGCAACCTAACCTAACTGCAAAGGCAGAAACATGACTATTTTAAAGAACGTAGAAGTTCGTTTTGCTCAACTGAATCCTGAGCGTCCCAGCACTAAGCTCAAGAAGACTGGGCGTTGGTCTATCCAAATCTTTACTCGTGATAAGGCACAGAATAAAGAATGGAAAGAGCTTAATATCAAGACTAAGATGCAAGAGGATGATGTTGGTGTGTTCTATACCGCTAATATTGCCAAGAACGCTGTAAAGACTGATGGCACTAAGGCTGATCCTCCCAAGGTTGTCAATGGTAATCTTGTAGCCATTGACCCGAATTCTATTGGTAATGGGTCTATTTGTAATATCCGTATCTTCCAGTATGATTACACCTTTGAAGGTGTAAAGGGTATTGCTACTAGTCTTCAGGCTGTTCAGGTTATCAAGCATATTGTGTACCACAAGAAGCCTGGTGACTTCGAAGAGTTTGACTCTGTTGATACTGAGGTCATTGACCCGTCTGAGTTGGGTGATGATAACCTTCCTGACGAACCTGTGTTTTAATTAAATAATGGGGAGGGGGTGACTCTCCCCTACTGAGGATTATAAAATGAATATTGAAGCAAGGAAGCGTAAACCGCCCGTAATGGTCTCTAATGAGATGATCCTGGATTATCTAAAGGATCATCCTAACAGTACAGCAGCAGACTTACATACACATTTTAACATCTCTAGCTCAATCGTATTTGCCAAGCTTAATGCACTAGTAGAAAAGGAAGAAATAACAGTCACTACCATGGTGCGAGATAATGGTAGGAAAGTTCGTCATTATAGGCTAGCTAAGAAATCAATTAAAGAAGAGGTTGAAGAAGCCATGATCGAAGTTAAAGAAGCAGCAGCAATGCTACCGTTTACCATCAAGAATACTATGCCTAGCTTGGATACGCTAATTACTGAGGCTGCGCATAATATTGCTCAAAGGATGCTAGAGCAGATTAAGCAAGAGATTATGATGGGTCTTGAAGACTTGGTGCTAGAGGTTGCACCTAAGATTACACGTGATGGATTTCTTAACAAAGCCCCTAAGGAGAAAGTGACTAAGCCTAAGGTGCTTATTACAGGCTTACTAAGCCATCAAGCAGGTATCATCTCCTCAGAGTTCTATGAATTCTTTGATCTTGATTTCTGGAATGATCGCACTGGTAATAGCACTGAGCAGCTCAAGTCTATGGCTAAGCGTGCAGATGTCATTCTATACCACAAGAACCATGCTTCACATAATCATCAGGAGATTATCAAGTCTGTAGGTGGCAATATAAAGATTATCAATGGTGGCATCAGTAGTATGAAGGATGCTCTGACTGACCTTTATGTTAATGGAGTGAAGTAAGATGAAGTATATCTACGAGGAGATGGACTGGGTTACAGGAGTCCGTAAAGACACATTCACTCGTTGGGAAGAGTTACATAATATTGACTTTGATAACTCATTTATTATTGTGTACAAAGGAGATAACCCCAATACTGAAGTATTGAGAATAATGAATAATGATGCCCGTGATGGCTGGATTACTGCTCGTGAGCGTGACCAATGGCTAGGTAAACCCGAAAATAAATGGGATCCCTTTACTGAAGCAGAAATTACTATGAAAAAGGACTAGCATGATAATTAGTGTTCCTGACGAAGCATATGTAGAATTTCACTTGCCATCTAAGAAATTAGTAGTGAAAGCTATACAGGAATGGTTAGTAGACGCATATGAAATCCTTATGTTGCCTAACAACTACATTCATATTGTGAATAAATCGACTAAAGTAGTTCAATGTCGTAGAGTAGCAAGGGGAAATACTAAAGTGCTAATTCCAAAGTACCTGCTAAAAATTCAATAGAAAGGAATGTGATGTCAAACTTCTCTAAAGAAACCCACCCTACACGAGAGCTCCTCTTAGAGAGGTTTGAGTATAGGGGTGGTGAGTTATTTTATCGTTATAATGTTTCTTCATTAGCCAGAAAGGGGGCAAAAGCAGGGTTCATGAATGCTAATGGGTACTACGGTATTAGAATAGATAAGGTACTCTGGTATACTCATCAGCTAGTATGGATCATGTTTAACAATAATCTTACTCCTGGAAAGCAAATAGACCATATTGATAGAAATAAAACTGATAACCGAATTGAGAACTTGCGTGAAGTATCCAGTAGTATAAATCTACAAAACCAAATAGCTCCGCGTGTAGATAATCAATTAGGCGAAAGAAATATTCATTGGAGCGATTACCATCAAGCATTTAAGGTACAAATAATAGTTAATGGTAAAAAAGCTTATGCAACTGCCTATACCATTGAAGAAGCAATTAACAAAAGAGATCAACTGCTTATAAGTAAAACTGACAATAGTATAGCCTCTGAAGTTAGTAAGGTAGGGGTTGGAAAAGTAATGTTCTCTAATGAGGATATCGCCAATATTCGTAAACTTTCAAAAGAGGGGCTAACTAACGACCAGATAGGTAGCCAATATGGTTGCAAGCGTGGCACTATCTGGAATATTGTTACGTATAAAAATTATAGGCACTTACCATGAGGATTTACCTAGATACAGAAACAAATGGGTTACTTCAGACTGCAACAAAAATGTGGGTTATGGTTACTAAGGATATGGACTCAGGTGAGATAAGGGTATTTAAGGATGGTGATTTATCTTGGAAAGAGTACCTTAATAATGCAAAAGTAATCGCTGCGCATAATCTTATCAATTTTGACCTGAATATTCTTAAGAAGTTATTTAATTGGTCCCCTAATGTAAATACAGCCTTGCATGATACACTGTTATTTTCACAAATGATGAAGTTTAGGAGATTTGGGTATAAAGGGCATGGGTTAGAAGTTTGGTCCCAAGCTCTTGGTGACCTCAAGGTTGAATTTAACGACTGGTCACAGTTATCTGAGGAAATGATCACTTATTGTATTCAAGACGTTAATGTGGGGCATAAAGTATATAAGTATCTTATCAATGAGTTTACAAAAGAAGCTGCTAAAAACCCAATGCTCAAACTTAGCATTCGCAATGAGCATGCATCAGCCAGATTCATGGCAGAGGCAGAGCTTAAGGGTTGGCTATTCGATAAAGATCAAGCCATACATCTTCTTGCCAGAATGGAAGTAGATCTAAGAGCGTTAGAGTCTACCATTGAACCAATAATGGGGCTTAAAGTAATAATCAAAGATCGTATTAACACTGAAAGCTTTTTATCTAATGTACCGTTTGCAGAAGATCCTGCGAAAGAAATTAGTAGGGTTGCTGGTCATGATATGGACAGTCTTCAGTCTAGGACTGCAGTCGGTGAGACTAAGTACCCTAAGTGGACTGTAAAAGGATACTATCATCAACATCTCGCTAATTGGTTTAATGTGCCAGTTGAGAACGGACTGTATTCAGGGTGCTTAGTAGAAGGGCCGTATTGTAGGGTAGAGTTCCATAGACGCATACTTAGTAGCCCTGATGATGCTAAACATTGGTTATACTCTATCGGATGGGAACCTGATGATTGGAACTTTAAACGGAATGAAGAGACTAAGAAAATGGAGATTGTCTCTCCTAAAATTAGCTCATCATCGTTAGAGTTACTAGGTCCACTAGGGGTTCAATACGATGAGTACTTGACTACTAACTCAAGAGCCAATATTCTTAAGGGTTGGATTGAAGCGTGTGATGAAAACTCTAGAGTTCATGGTGGTGCAATGAATTTTGGTACACCCACTGGACGCATGACCCATAAGACTATTGCCAATGTACCAGGGGTAGATAATGCATGGGGTGCACGAGTTAGAGACCTGTTTAGAGCAGACCCAGGCACAGTAATTATTGGCTGTGATTCTAGTGGTAATCAGATGAGAGCATTCTGTCATCATCTTGGTAATCAAGAGTTTACTGATCTAGTGCTTGATGGTGATATTCACCAAGCTAATGCTGATGCTCTTACAGCTGTAATGAAGGATCTTGGGTATGATATTATAGTAACTCGTAAACAGGCTAAAACATTTATTTACGCATACCTATTTGGTGTAGGTGCAGAGAAAGCAGCGCTATATATCACTGGTAAGCGTGATGCTACTCTTGGTGCTAAGATTAAGGCTAAGTTTGCTGAGAAGGTAGTTGGTTTGGCTGAACTTAATAAGAAGCTTGAGAATGTATTTGCATCTACTAAGCGTGATACTGGCTTTGGTTATATTTATGGTATTGATGGTAGTAAGATTTATAGTGATTCTTTCCATAAGGTATTGAACTACCTTCTGCAACGGTTTGAGAGTGTTACTGTGAAGTCTGCTATTTATCATATGTGTAAGAGGCTTAATGATGAGGGCATCTGGTGGCAACCACTTACTATTTATCATGATGAGTGTCAATTCTTAGTTAAGGATACGCCTGAAACTATTGATAAGGCTAAAGAGATTGCTCACTGGGCATTCAAGCATGCTGCTGAAGAGTTTAATGTTATGATCACTGATGGAGAAGCAAAACATGGTTACAGTTGGATGGAAACCCATTAGCGTACCTGAGCGTCTAGATGAAGAGAAGTGTAAGAGATGTGATTATAATGTAGTACCTGCTAATGGCTGGTGTTACATGTTTAGGTACAAACCGATTTATGTATGCTCTAAGTTTAAGGAAACAAAATGATTACTGAGGATGAATTAAGAATTACTCTTAATAAGGCATGGCAATTAGGGCAGACATACTGGCAACAAGCAGATAGTGAGTCGATAAAGCAACAGAATAGATCGAATGATACTAGAAAGCAGTTCGATGGGTTAGTTGAGGATACAATTAAGGAGCTTAGAAAATGACTACCATCCAGATGTTTGGTTGCCCTGTACAAGTAGCTCCTCAACATAAATGATAAATGAGGCAATAATGCATCATTCACCAGATGATGTTTATGCTTTAGGTGTAGACGGTAAGTATTACTTTGATCGTGCTATTTCGTATTTTCCTGGAGATTACAAATGAACTTTATTGATTTTAAACAAGCTGTTGCAGTCCAATTTGGCCGTATGAGCGACTATCCTATGTTCCGTGTAGCTGTATCTAAGGATGCATTATGGGATACTTATCTTGGCTCATTCCCAGAAGGTACTAACCCTCTTTATCGTCAGCGTACAGAACATGATTGTAACTGTTGTAAACAATTCATTAGAGCTATTGGTGGTGCTGTAGCAATTATTGATGGTAAAGTAGTTAGTATTTGGGATGTGCAGGCTGAGGGTGGCTATCAAGTAGTTGCAGATGCGTTGTCTGCCCTTGTTAAGAGCAGTGAAATCTCAAATGTCTTCTTGCATACTGAGAGGACTGCTGGTGCCAATAGGTCATTTGAATCATTTGTTAATGGTGGTATTGCTACTTGGGAGCACTTCTTTGTACATATTCTAGGTAAGCATTTCTGTAGTAAAGGCATGATTGACTCTAAACTGGGTGAGCATCGGTCTACTTTTGACTTGATGTATCGTGCATTAAATAGTATCACTGAAGATGCACTTGAAACTGTAATGGAACTCATTACACAAAACACTCTATATCGTGGTGCAGAGCATTTGCATAATGTAAGGGAGTTTTATAACCTTAAATGTGCATATCTTGATGCTGAGCAATATGCTGAGCAAGATAGTGTGGATGTTAAACTATTTGTATGGGAACGAGTGCTTACTGCCAATTCTGCAGTAGCTCGTATTCGTAATAGTGTAATTGGTACTCTGCTAGTAGACCTCTCTGAGAATGTACCTCTTGAAGACGCTGTAAAGAAGTACGAAGTAAAGGTTGCACCAGCTAATTATAAGCGACCTACTGCTCTTGTAACTGCATCAATGATTAAGAAGGCAAAAGAGACGCTTGAAGAGCTAGGTCTTGTTTCTGCTCTAGAGCGTCGTTATGCAACAATTAACGATATTACTGTGAACAATATTCTGTTTGCAGATCGTTCAGTAAAGCATCTTAGTACTGATGTGTTTGATAGTATGCTGAATGAGGCAGGTAACAAAGCGCCTAAGTCACTGTCTAAAGTTGATGAAGTAACAATTGATCAGTTTATTGAACATATCCTACCCTCTGCAAAGAAGGTGGAGGTAATGATTGATAACGCACATCAAGGTAACTTGGTTAGTCTTATTACCGCCAAGAATTCGACTGCCCCTGATCTATTCAAGTGGCCTAATAAGTTTTCCTGGTCATATAACGGTGGCTTTGCTGATTCAATCAAGGAACGAGTTAAACAAGCAGGTGGTAATGTAACTGGTGATGTGTGCTGTCGCCTTGCTTGGGAATATAAAGATGACCTTGATTTTCATATGCAAGAGCCAGGTAGTCGTCGTATTAACTACGCATCATATCGTGGTAGTAAATCCCCTAATGGCGGTATGCTTGATGTAGATGCAAATGGCGTCAATGGTATGATGGAGCATCCTGTAGAGAACATCTTCTACGAAAAAATTAAGACTATGCGGTCAGGTATCTATACACTGCGTGTGAATAACTTCAATAAGCGTTCTCAGGGTGTAGGTTTTGAAGTTGAAATAGAAGTCCTTGGTAAGATTTATCATCTTGTTTATGATAAGGCTGTACCTCAAGGTGGTTACATCGCTGTAGCAGAGATTGCTGTAACTAAGATTGATGGTAAGACCGATGTGATGATTAAGCCATTGATTGAAGCAAGTGTTTCCTCCCGTGATGCATGGGGTATTCCTACTAATACCTTCCAAGAAGTAAGCTCTATTATGTTGTCCCCTAACTTCTGGGATGACTACAAGGTGGGTAATAAGCACTACTTCTTTATGATCAATGGTTGTATCAATAAGGATAAGGCTCGTGGTTTCCTCAACGAGTTTCTTAAGCCAGACCTTGATCAGCACCGCAAGGTGTTGGAAATGGTTGGTAGTAAGATGAGCACTGAAGAGTCAGACCGCCAGCTTAGTGGTCTTGGCTTCTCTAGTACTCAGCGTAATAGCCTGATCTGTCGTATTAGTGGTAGTTTTACTCGTGTTGTTAAAATTCTTTTCTAAGGAAAATATCATGGAACAAATGTTTGAATTGGCAAGCCGTAAGAAGATCCGTTTTGATACTACTAAGGGTATGCTCACTGTTGAAGACTTGTGGGACTTGCCGCTTGTCTCTACTGCAGGTAAGGCATGTCTTGACAGTGTGGCTCGTAATCTACACAATGAGCTTAAGGAGACTGAAGAAGTCTCTTTTGTTACTCCGGTGACTACTAACAATGATGATACCAAGCTTGCATTTGAGTTGGTTAAGTATATCATTAGTGTGAAGATCAATGAGGCTAATGCTATCCGTATTGAGCGTGAGACTCGTGAGAAGAAGCAAAAGATCATGGCTATTATTGATCAGAAGCAAGATCAAGCCTTGTCTGCAATGTCTATCGATGAGCTGTCTAAGCTGGTTGAATCGATGTAATCTGAATAGGGCTGCCTTAGGGTGGCCCTACTAAGGAGGTAATAGGTGGCTGTTAAACTCAACTATAACCAAGACTGGCATAACATATTTATATACAAAGATGGCTTTCTTATTTGGAAAATTTATCCCTGCCCTGCAGTTAGCATTGGAGATGTGGTAACATATAAAAATAGTAATGGTTATAGGCAAGTTAAATTTAAGGGAAAATGTTACTATGTGGCAAGAATTATTTGGGTTATGCATTTTGGATCGTTAGACGAAAATTTAGAAATAGACCATATTGACAGGAATAGAAGTAATGACGTAATTGAAAACTTAAGAATCTGTGTTAAGCAAGAAAACTTAATGAATAAAGGAGAGTATAGTAACAATACTTCAGGAATGAAAGGAGTATATTGGCATGCAAATAATAAGAAGTGGCGAGCAGAGGCCTATGCTGGAAATGGAGTTCAAATCAGGTTAGGCGAATTTGTAAACATAGAGGATGCAAAAGCTGCAATGACTAAATATAGAAAGAATGAGGTGAATAATGGTTAACACAACAGTTAATGTCAAAGAGACTGCAGCAATTGGTAAGCCAACTACAGCAGCTATACCACCAATTGCAGTTATGGCCTTAGGTGCTGCAATGGCTAATGGGGCAGACAAGTATGGCCGCTTTAATTGGAGGGGTACTGAGGTTAAGGCTTCAACTTTCTATGATGCGATGATGCGGCATATTATAGCTTGGTATAGTGGTGAAGACTATGCGCCTGATAGTGGTGTGCACCATCTGGCCCACCTCATGGCTGGTGCCGCTATTATACTAGATGGTCAGTTAAATGGTGTATTCAATGATGATAGAGCAGGGATATCTCGTCCTGGTAGCGTAGTAACACCTAATGAAATGTATATGTATAAACAACCTGTTAATAAGGAGCAATAAAATGAGATCTGCTGAAGATGACCGCCGTTACACAATTCGTGCTGGATTTGAGCGTGATAATAAAGTACTTCAATATCGTAAACGTGGTGAGGCTGAGTGGAATCTTGCCCATTGGTGTGATTGGGATTGGGTCACCTATGACTACCGCCTTAAGCCTGAAGAGCCTAAGCAGATAGAAGTAGCAGTATTCCCGATGATGTCAACTAACGGGTTAGTTGCTTGGGTTACTGAAAGTAAGGTTGTTGCGCATGAAAGTGTTGGTTATCGCAAGATCCTTCGTTTTGTGACTCGTAATAGGGTTCGTCATGCTGTTCTGGAGGTAAAATGATTCAGACGAATAAAGAAATCACTATTTGGGATGTAGATCTTAAAGTTGAGTTTGAATACGAGCCTATTATCCCTGCAAAGACCAGTGGTCCTCCTGAGAACTGCCATCCAGAAGAAGGTGGTGAAGTAGAGATTAATGAAGTTTACCTTGAAGGGTGGGACGTCACTGCGCTTCTGAGTGATAAGGTACAGGAGCTAATCAAGAAAGAAATTAAAGAGAAACTCTCTGATCTTGATGAGAATACAGAGGAAGAAGATGGATAGACTCATTATCTGGATTGTTCGTAGAACTCGATATGTTCAGGCACTAGAGAAGGCTATAGACATATCAAAGAATACTCTCCAATGTTATATCTCTGGTAACATGGACGGTAAAGAAGCAAGAAATACTTTATCATATTTAGAAGGGTTATATGTTCGCTATTCAAGTAAAGCTACGCGGCACTAATGGTGATTGGTCTAAGCCATATACATACAAGTACCCATTACCACTTAATGCAGGTGTAAAAGTAGTAGTACCAATTCGTGATCACTTTGGTATTGGAGAGGTAGTAGGTACTGACCATAATCCAGTATGGAAAGAGGGTATTAAGTATAAGTGGATTGTGCAACAAATTGATTTTACGCAATATAAACTTATGATGGCAAAGGAAGGTAGCTAAGAATCATAGGGCAGTAACTTAGTGGTTAAAGTAACCCAGTAGCTCAGTGGTTAGCAGCGGAGTCCTCATAAGACTAGGGTCGTTGGTTCAATTCCAACCTGGGTTATCAATTATAAGGAGAGATATGGAGCAGGCTGCATTATATAAAGTATTACACCAGAGTTTCATATATAATGGCAATAATTTAATTTGGAAAGTTAGTAGAGGTCTTGCAAAAGCAGGTACCATTGCAGGTACTGTTAACTCTAGAGGGTATAGACACATTAGGCTTTATGGTAAGTTCTATCAGGCACACAGACTCATTTGGTTGTTTACTTTTGGTGAAATAGCGGATGATTTGGTAATTGATCATATTAACCAAAATAAACTTGATAATAGATTAGAAAACTTAAGATTAGTAACTCAGTCAGTTAACCAATTAAATAACAGTAGCAGCAAGGGGTATTACTTCTGTAATTATCATAAATGTTGGGTAGTATCCCTCCGACTTAACTCTAAACAAATAAAGAAACACTGTAAATCTGAACAGGAAGCAAATGAATTAGCCATCGAGATTAGAAAGCAGTTGCTTCAGCTAGATACATAAACACCCTGCCCTTAGCTTAACCGGATAAAGCAGTCGCCTTCTAAGCGACAGAGTACAAGTTCGATTCTTGTAGGGCAGGCCACCAATCACTATAGGACGAAGTATGAATCCAGTAAAAGTAGCCGATAATATGGCTATTGCTGTTGCCATTAGCAATAAGTCTAAAGACCCACAACGAAAGGTTGGAGCATATATTACTACTCCTGATGACTCTCCGGTATCGCTTGGGTACAATGGGTTTGTTAGGGGTGCGGATGACTCTAAGTATAGGATAATGAGTGTAGAAGAGAAGCTTGATGCTACAGTGCATGCTGAAGTGAATGCAATTTTCAATGCAGCTAGGCGTGGTGTATCAACACTAGATACTATAATGTATTGTACCCTATTTCCATGTCCTAAATGCGCTTTGGCTATTATTCAAGCAGGCATTAAGGTAGTGGTGGCACCTGATACTGAGTCTCTTGAGCCCCATAGTAAATGGAGTGCTGCAATGAAGATTAGTAAGAAATATTTTGAAGATGCAAAAGTTAAGCTCGTTCTACTAAGATAACTTTAAGGAAATAAAATGAATATCCTATATGTGAATAGCCTAGAGGCTAACAATAAAGAACTGGCACGACAACTTGCATCAGCAAACGCCCTTATTGCTGAACAAAATAAGTTGGCTAAAGAGCGCCAAGAATGGGCTTTGCACACCAACGAAGTGATTAGAGGGCTAAATCAGAAGCTCGCCGCTGAAACTATGAGGGTGGAAATTGCGCTACGCATTAAAACAGAAGAGCACAAATGCTGTTCTGAGGATTTAATGAAGTTGCGTGAGAGCGAGCAATCTGGGTGGAAAGAGGCAGCGATTGCGTGGGAGGTGTGTGGTTCGATCCACGAGGCATTTGCAAAAAAGAAAGACGCCCTGTACTCGACACGACATTCGGATTTTGAGCGACATGCGGAGGACGCACGGAGGATGTTATCTACAGAGTCAAAGGAGAAAGTAGAATGAGTCGCGATCATAGTCAGAGCCACTACGGACCAAATGCTTCTTACGCAAAAACGACTATTATAGGAAACTGAAATGACAATGCCGAAATTCGAGCCGGTTGCTTTTGTGCAATCCGATCCAGATGGTCATCTGCACTTAGCAGAGATTACGAAAACAGAAGCCTGTCAGAACCTCGACCAATGGGATAGGCAGGTTGGCTGGAAAGCCGTTCCTCTCCACACCGCCGACCAACTAACCGAAGCCTACGAGGCCGGGAAGCGGGAGGCCAGTGAAGACATAGAACAGGCTGCACTTGAAAAGTGGCTATATGACAAATGCCCATCAGGCGACGTTGAGTCTGTGCAAAGGCAGTGGCTCGAAAGCTACGAGTATGCAGAATTGGCCGGGAAGATGGAGCAAACCGCGCAGATCGAGCAGATGCACCAGCAACTCGCCGCAGCCCTCGCCGCGTGCAAGCTGAAGGACGAGGCTCTTGAAGCTGCCCATAACGGATTGCGTTGGTGGATGGACGCTTTTCCGATGCACGTAACGGAAGCTGATAACGAGGAAATGTTGGATTTTGTGAAAGCACTCGCCATCCAGCCAGACGACTCCGCACTTAAGGCGTGGCTCGGTGAGCCTATTGCATGTTATCAAGGACATGATAAGGCTAGCGGATATGATATTATCACACTCTTTGAGCCTATTGCTATAGGCTCTAACCTATACTGTGTACGAAACAAGTAAACTAAGGAGAAACAATGTTCAGTGACTATGAAGAGTATTGGGAACACTTTCTAAACAAAAATCCAGGATGGTTTCCTGGTAACATCCATGAGATGCGAAAGCAATGTTATGAGGATGGTGTAAAGCAAGGTAAGCTTGCTAGGCAAGCTGATGTAGATGCAAAACAAGCACGTATTGACGAGCTTATGTTTGAATACTGCCCTGATGATATGACTAAGGAACAAATTGATGAATGGGCTAAGCGTCAGGCTGCAGTAGATATCAGCATTGAACTTGATAATGACGATCAAGTACTGTAGACAATGTGCTCATTGTGATTTTCGCCAAGTACTTGGAGGAGTTGAGGTTATGTGTACTAATGACCTTGCCCCTGAGTCTTGGCGAAATAAGTGGATACTTAGGACGGAGGCTGCAACAATAAAGTCTCCTCTTATGTGTCCAGTCCCTGATATTTGGTTTAAACAAAAGGACAAGAAATGATTGTAACTGTTGGTAGTAAATTCCGTAATAAAAAGAACTCATTGGTTTATGAGGTTATCTCAATTTCTACTATAAAACTAAATGGTAAGTGGATTGAGGATGACTTGGCAGTTACTTATAAAAATAATGTTGGAAATACATTTACCAGGTTAGAGTCTGATTTCTGTAATAAGTTTGAGTATACAAGGTGTTAGAGTGCACCATAATCGTGAAAGAACTAGATGGGAGGAAATGATAGCAGCTTGTGATAATCCTAGTTATCCAGCCTGGCAATGGAATGGTAAACTAGGAGTTATTATTGATCCATCATGGAGAGATTTTGATGTATTTCTTAAAGATATTGGATCAATGCCTGGCTATAATAGTTATTTGGATCGAGTACCTGGTACTGATTGTTTTGGGCCTACGTCTACTAGATGGAGAGTAGGTAAGGAGAAAGTATTAACACTCCATGGGACTACTTTAACTGTAACTGAGTGGGCTAAGAGGCTTAAGCTACCTAAGGCTACAATAGATAGTCGTATTAGAAAAAACTTACCTGTAACGCAAGTATTACGTAAAGGTAGATTGTATAGGCAGGATTTGACTGATAGGCACTTTGGTATGATTAGAGTGCTTAGATTTGATGAAGCTAAAATCAGAGAAGACTTTTGGAAATGTAAATGTGATTGTGGTAGTATTATGTCATTAGCTGCTAGTTTATTAATGACTGGTAATATTAGATCATGTGGATGTACTCCTAACTCTGAGATACGATTGATTGCACCAGAACCTAAGCTTCGATTTAAAGGTACTAGGCAGCTATCAAGACTATCCGGCATCAAAGAATCTACTATCAGGCATAGAAAGAAAATTGGTGTTCATCCAGATAATCTTACTCAGATTCAATCTATTGATAAGGGTAAGATATATGAGTATGATGGACTAAGCATGACTTTAGAACAATGGGCGGTATATCTAGATGAAAAAGTTGCTACACTCCGCAATAGGTTATATAGTGGCTGGTCTTTTGAAGATACAATCAAGATTCCGTCAAGAAACAATAGCAACAAGACTTCCATTTCTGACTGAGATATTTGATAATCCCTTTGGCTATGCTGAAATTACTGAAGAAGCTATGGCTGTACTTCAAGATGAATCATATATTGCTGCATGTGAAATTCAAAGCCCTAACTCAGTAGACTTTGAACAAGTTAGGGAATTTAAACTTGAAGAGTTACAAGCAAAGTTCTGGATTAAATTTATGGCACAATACCGTGACCTTCGTATAAAAGGAAAGATATAATGGTTAAACTTTATGTAACATATGGTCTAGGATCTAATCTATGCAACTGCTATTCAGTGGTTGAGGCAGAAAGCTATGTAGAAGCAAGGAATGCTGTTGATCGTGTTACAGGTGGTAAGTTTGCGTTTGATTACACAGAAAAGCTTTTTGAGCGTCAAGTAGACAAGTACGGATTAAAAGAAGTCCCACTTCAACCACAGGAGATGATTGATGACTAATACTGTTGTAATTTACCATAAAGGCTGTATTGACGGTCTTTCTGCCGCTGGCTGTGCTTATCGTGCTATGGGGCAGGCTGCTGAATATATCCCTATGCATTACGGTGAAGAGCTTGATTTTGCAAAAATCGCTGAGAGGCGTGTTTATATTCTTGACTTCTCCTTTCCTGCAGAAATCACGAGCTTGATTATTGACACGGCTTCACATTTAACTTGGCTGGATCACCACAAGACTGCCTTTGAAAACTGGGCTGGAACAGAGCGTGAGTTGTTTGTTGATGAGACTAAATATACCCATATTGTTCTTGATAATAATAAGTCAGGTGCTATGCTTGCATGGGAACATTTCTGCCAAGAGATGGATCGGGAGCAGTGTCCTGATATTATCCGTGCAGTAGATGATCGTGATCGTTGGCAGTTCAAGCTTCCCAAAACTAAAGAGATTAATGAAGGGCTTAGGTTTGCCTGTCGTGATGTAGAAGATTATGCTAGGTGGATTAGTAGCGATGACATTGATGAGTTAATTGATATTGGAAATATTCTTGTCAAGAAGACTGATCAAGAGGTTAGGAGCGCTATGAAAAATGCCTTGTTTACCATTGATGGTGATGGGCATAAGATTGCTCAGGTAAATTGCCCTGCTGCACTTAGTAGTGAAGTTGGTAATCAATTATGTCTGGTTAATCCTAGTATTAAGTATGCGCATACCTACTACATTAATGATAAAGAGAATAAGATTATCAATTCTCTTCGCTCTGTGGGTGAGTTTGATGTATCCGTTATCGCTAAGAAGCATGGTGGTGGTGGTCATCGGAACGCTGCAGGATTTACTCTTAACCTCGAGGATTAAAATGGGACGTGTACATATTACTGAAAAAGATACTGAAATTGTGAAGAGTTGGTATCAGCGGCCTAAGGATAGCCAAGAGGATAACATCAATGCGCTTATTGATTACCTCGATAACGATTTTCAACATGATTACGGTACTATTTGTCATGCAGTAGCTGCAGCTGCTATTAGGGCCGCCTGGGCAATGAACGCTAAGCCTCAAGGTGGTATTACTGGATTTCAGGCAAGTGCAGTAATGTGGGAGTTCATCCGTAATTGGACTGGTGATAAGGGTCCAATGCAGCTTATTAAACTTGATGATATGTTATTTCCACAAATGGAGTATAAGTTTGCAAAGACTATCTCTACTGATACTTGGAATTATCTTAAGGATGAAGCACAAAAGCATATCAATGAAGTAGCGGCCACTGGTAATGAGGTTCATCCTTCTGTTTGGCTTCATTGGCAATCTATCGTTAATGGTGTTGTACCCTTTGGATATACGGTATCAGATGACTAAGATTATTGACTTGCCTGCTAGTAATAATTATACTGTCATGCAAGCATTGGACTCTGCCAAGAAAATGGCGGAGTCTGATAATCTTGCTGATGTGTTAATACTTGGATATGATGCAGAGGGTTGTCTTATTACCCGTAGCTCTAAGATGGATAAACAAGGCGCTCTATGGATGATCGAACAAGCAAAGATATGGTTACTCAATTTAACTACTAAGGGTGAATATGGTCTCTGAATCTAAGGCAAGACGAGATAGGCTATATAGTTATCAAGAGCGTTCAAGCGATACTAAGAAGAGCTTACTTACAATATCTGACTTAGAAAAGCTTAATGCATCTTGTGGTAGTTGTAGATTTAGAGTAATAGATAAATGTACTCTAAAGAAAAATAAAGTAATCAGAACCTACAATATTTGTACTCAATGGAAGGATGACTGTGTCAAAAGTGAGTAAACCACTTCTCTCTAAGACTGAAGAATATGTAGTTAAATTTTGGGTGACTAACGATGAAGGTTTCAAAGAGCAAAAAGAGGAAAGCGCATATTTCTTCTCGAAAGGAAAGCATAAACAAGCAGAGAAGGAAATTGTTAACAAATATAGAGGCATTGGTAAGAAAATCAGCGTCATATCTGTTATTTATCAATAGATAGGGATAGTATGAAATCAAATGTAAGTCTGATTGCAATGAATATTGGAGAATTGGGTAGGCTCCTCCATCATGCAGAGAATAATCATAGCCCTGCACATTATACTGGTGGTAGGATGGCACAACGTTGTAGGCCATTCTTAAATCAGTATCATGAAATTATAGCTATTGAGTTCGATACTGGTAACACTACACATCAGTTTGTATCTGACCCTGAGGCTGATGAGTTAAGTGTATCGATGTTTGATCATGTGATGGCTTGGTTAGATCAATCTAATGATGATGTATTGGACTCATAATGAGTGCTGAAGACTATATCTCTGATTCATTAGGAAGTGATCTCGAGCCTGATCCTACTGACGATCAAGAGAAAGAGCCATGGGTACCACCTAGTTGTAAGTATTGTGGTAGGCCTGGTCTTAGATGGATTCAGGATAGAAAAGGTAGATGGAGCTTACGTACTGAAAATGGTACAAAGCACGTTTGTAAGGAGTTTACTACTGGCTTTGCTAAAGTTGGTAAAACGGAGAAGGTGAAATAATGAAACCAATGACTATTGAAGACACAATCCAGATTGGTTATGGTTGTGGTCTCACTATGTTAGACGAAGCTTATAGTCAGATTATGAGCCACTATGATTGCTTCTTCTTAATCAGTGATTTTGCTGCACAAAGAGCTGCATATGATAAACTATTTATCGATGCAGGACTCACTACCGTAACTGGTGATAACGAGCTGCAGCATATTATTAAACCTCTACTGATTACAGATGTAGCAAAACAACTGGGCTATGAGTTACAAGAGCTGATTCTACCGGAGCCTACCACTGAGGTAATGGACACGTGTAGTTGTTTCAAATCCGTATTCGAGGAAACTAAATGATACCTGCAGAACAGCTAGTACCCCATGATCCAGATAATAAAGTTTATGGGGATTGCTTTAGAGCAGTTCTTGCTTCTCTTCTAGAGATGAAGATTGAAGAAGTGCCCCATATTATGTTTGATAATCCTGATGTAGATACATATAATAAACGGCTTCATGAATTTTTAGAGCCGATGGGGTTCTTCTACCTACAAATCCCTAAGTGGGACTTTGATGCATGGAAGGCTGGTAGTTTTATCAATGGAGACGTTTATCATGAGATATCAGGAGATAGTCCTAGATTTCCTGGAACACTCCATAGCGTAGTTGGTTGTAATGGGAAAATGGTGCATGACCCTCATCCTACTAAGTTAGGATTAGCTTCAATTGAAGCATTTGGCTTTTTAGTCAGAAAGAATTGTATATGAGTAATGTAGCATTGATCATCGATGGCGATGTTATTGCCCATGGAGCGTGTCGTAATAGATGGGGTAGTGTTTATGATGCTACCCCTCCTGTATTCACCAAAGAGGATGATGAGCTATATCTGTTAGAGTGTATTCGTAATATTGACCGCACTGTAGCCCAGCTGCAAGAAGTAACATTTGCAGAGACTACACAGATCGCAATGAAGGGTATGGGTAACTTTAGATGTGATATCTACCCTCCATATAAGGCACATCGTGGTAAGACAGTAAGACCAGTACAAGAGTTTGTTAACATTGTAAGACAGTATCTAATTGATCAAGGTAGAGCAGTACCTGCTGACTGTATGGAGGCAGATGACCTTGTTCGTATCTGGCATGGAGAAGCTCTTAAATCCGGTATGGAGCCTGTTATTGCTTCTATTGATAAAGACCTACTTTGTATCCCTGGTAAGCATTATCGGTTTCCTCGTGGTAATCTTTATGAGGCTGGCTCTAGAGACCCATCCCTTATCATTGAAGTAAACGAATGGGATGCAGCATTTCATTATCATAAGCAGTTACTTATGGGTGACTCTACTGACGGTATTCCAGGTCTTCCCAAAGTAGGGCCTAAAAGAGCAGAGGCCATTCTATCTGATTGTAAGACGATAGAAGACCTTCAATTCATGACCTGTTATGCCTATAAAGAAATTATAGGTAAGGATTGGCGTGAAGCACTTATATTAACTGGCAAGCTTATTACGATCCTTCCTACTAGGTATTATGTATTTAGTCTTGATGGATGGAAACAACCAAGTGATTGAGCGTCATAAACCTGAAGATTGTATGGGCTGTTACTATAACCATACCTCATGTCCTGAGGAAGGTTGGTGCTATATGTTTAAGTACATTCCTATAACTCCTTGTAAAAAGTTCAAGAAAGGTAATCATGAAAACTCATACAAATGAAGATTACTTAAAGTTTAGAGGTAAGTGTAAGGAGTTATCAGAAGAGTTATGTGCAAATACACCTAATCTTACACTAGTTAGAGGCTACTATTTTTGTCCTATCTGTAACTCTGAAGAACAGCATTGGTGGTGCAAGGATAAAACAGGTAAAATTATTGATCCATCTAAAGATCAATTTCCTTCAAAAGGTCTAGGCTTTTATAGAGAATTTGATGGTACCTTAGAATGCTCTAATTGTGGTAAAAGTATGTTAGAGTCTGAGGCTAGATTTGACTCTAACTATGCATTTTGTTCAACTGCGTGTAACATGAGGTTTGTCGGGTTATGACTTCACCAACTGATAACACAGCACCATTAGCCTTTCCTAGTGGTATCAATAATGCTACTTCAAAAGTTGAGATGCCTCGTCTCCCTAGAACTGATAAGAGTCAGCTAGGTGAGAACGGCCACTGGAAGTTCGACCAACCAATGTTTACTGGTAAGCAGATAGGCTTCATCTATGGTATTCGTAATCGCCACAATGGTATGCTATACCTAGGTAAGAAGCTTTATGCTGGTATGGGTAAGCTTAATAAGGGTGTTGAGAGTAATTGGAAGTACTATGTAAGCAGTAATAAAGAGATTGATATGCTTACTAGACTTCTTCGTGCTAAGGATTTATCACCAGAGAGCATATTTGATTTTGTATGCCTAGAAGAGTATAGTACTAAAGGAGGCCTTAGCTTTGCAGAGGTATGGTGCTTGGTTACTGCAGAAATACCTAGTAACCGTACACTATTCTATAATAGCCTTATCAATGGTATATCCTGGCCTGTAAAGGAAAAGGTTACTGCTAGAAATAAGGCTAGATTGTTTCAATTCATAGGAGGTGAAATATAATGTCATTAATTCTAATGATTCTAATTGTTATTGGTATGGGCTTTACAATGATAGCAGGGGCTGTTGAGCTGACTTATCTTATTAAGTTTACTTCTGCTGATTATACTTTTATACTTACTAGTGGCCTTATTCTTATGGCTGTTATAAATAGTATGAGGAGTAAAAAGAACGATGACCCAAAGTTGTAGCCTTGTTAATGAGAGCTTACCTAATGAAGTATGGAAACCTATTCAAAATTTAGATGGGTACTCTATTTCAAATTTTGGTAGGATTCGTGGAGTTTCTGGCTGTATTTTAAAGGCACCAATATCTGATCAAGGTTATCGAATTGTAACGATATACAGAAAACGATACCGTGTTGCAAGACTTGTGGCTACTCATTTTATACCGACTGAGGATTTATCTTTTACAGTAGAGCATGGAGCAAATGGCAAGTTAGATGACTCAGTTAATAATCTATCTTGGATGTCACTAAAGGATAATATTAATAATGCATTTAAGAATGGATTAATGCCATACGATCGTGCGTTACAAGATGAGGATATCCCGGATATATGCTTTTTAGCCTTAGAATTAAAACGGTCGTACTCTGAGATAGGAAGAAGATACGGTGGGCTAAATCCAAACACTATTAGGCAAATTGTCCATAGACTTTCTTATAAGCATGTAACAGTTAGTATAGATAACTACACAGATAAGCTAATCGATTATGAGAGCACAAAACCTAACCCAAATTCTCCTTTAACTTACGATCAAATTGTTGAGATAAAAAGGTTGATACTAAATAATACACAAGGAACTGTAATAGCTAAGCAATTTGGTATATCATCAATAACAGTAAACCGTATAAAACATGGAAGGACTTACTCTGACATTCCATGGCCGGAGGTATAATGGGTAAAATTGTTGAAAAGCATAAGCCATGCTCTGACTGTGGTTCTTCTGATGCTAAGGCTGTGTATGAGGATAATTCTAGTTATTGTTTCAGTTGTAAAAAGTATAGGCCGTCACCTACTGCTGTTTTGAAAGGGCAGCTAGAATTTAAGCCTGACGCCATTGATGAAGCTCAGCTATCAAGGGCTGGCAAAATGTTTACAATTATTGAACAAGCAGATTGTGGCCCTATTTTATCTAGAAAAATATCTTCAGAAGTTACTAAATTTTTTGGTGTTAGGGTTAGCTACGATGAAAACAGAAAGGATATAAGACATGCTTATCCATACCTTGTTGGGAAAGATGGTGTCGCTCAAGCTTATAAAGTTAGAGATGTAGCTGGTAAGAAGTTTTCATCCATAGGCAAAATTAAGGGTCTATGTGGTAAACATTTATTCCCTTCTGGTGGTAAACGATTGGTTATTACTGAAGGTGAAATAGATATGTTATCTATTGCACAGGCTTCATTAGAAAAATATGGTAAAATCTATCCAGTAGTAAGCGTAAGAAGTGCTACTACTCTTGATCAGGATTTACTAGAGCATAGGGAATGGATTAGATCATTTGATGAAGTAGTTTACTGTAAGGATGCAGATGACCGCGGTGAAGAGTCAGCCGCAAAAATAAATAAGATTATTGGCATGGACAAAGTTAAGATCGCCACATTTGGTAAGTGGAAAGATCCTAACGAATGTCTCATGAATGAAGGTGCTATTGAGTTAAATCACTGTATATGGAATTCGCAACACTTAGTACCATCAGGCATTATTACTAAAGAGAAATTATGGGATGCCTTATGCAATTATAACGAAATAGAATCTGTACCATATCCTGAATGTGTTGGTGCACTTAATAGTAAAATTAAGGGTATGCGTCTAGGTGAAATCGATCTATTTATTTCTGGTACAGGGTCAGGTAAGAGCACTTTATTTAGAGAGATCATCCTTCATTATAGAGCTACTACTGATGAGAAGATTGGTATTATCTCGTTAGAAGAAGCACCCGCTGAGACTGCTAGACGTATCTCTGGTATGTATTTGAAGGTTAATACAGCTGAGATTACTTTACCTATTGAAACACTTAAGGTAGGCTTTGATGCAGTATTTGGTGATGACCATATAATGCTTTTAGACCATCAAGGCAGTGTTGAAGATGGTGCACTATTGGATATGATTGAGTACATGGCCTTAATGGGATGCACTAGGCTATTCCTTGACCATATTACTATCGCTGTATCTGAAGGTGCAGGTAAGCTTACTGGAAATGAAGCTGTTGACTCTGTAATGTCATCATTACTAAAGATTGTTAAGAAACATAATATTTGGTTAGGTGTAATTAGTCACTTACGTAAGGCACCTTCTGGTAAACGATCATTTGAAGAAGGTGAGCTACCCTCATTGGATGATATTAAGGGGTCAGGCTCAATTAAACAGATTAGCTTTGGTGTTATAGCCTTTGCTAGGGATCAGCTAAATCCTGATCCTATTATTAGATCTACAATTAATTTTAGTGTGCTTAAAAATCGTTATACAGGTCTAACTGGCCCTGTAGAGCCTACATACTATAATAATGGTACTGGTAGGCTACAACTAGAAGAGCCTGGTGAAAACTTTATGATTATTCAGCCTGATGAGTATGATGTTGAAGTAAGAGAAGCACGGGAGCTAGCTATTGAACAGTTAGCATTTGAAGGATTATATAAGGACTTTTATGTGGAATAGTTTCAATGAAGCCATAGACAAATGGGGTAAACTATGAAAGTAATTGGTATAGGGAGTATTAATAAATACATCTGTGAGGTAGACCACTACGAGCTTGAGAAATTTTTAAATCTGTATTATGGTAAACTTGATGTTCTAAAGATTGGTAAGGAAATAGACTTAAGTGCTGGCTATAACCATTGGAATAGCATTAAATCAGCATGTGAGAGTATGGAATCCACTATGAAGCAGTTTAAATCTGCTCAAGACACTATGATAGCATTTACTAAAATAATTAGGGATATTCCTGATGATAAGACTTCCGACATTGGCTGAGCAATTATCAATATTTATTGAGAAGCCATTTCGTATTGAGAAATCTGGTAAGCGTATAGAACAGATCATGCACCTGATAGACTCAGAGCCTGGTATAGAGATGTCTAAGATAGCACAATTACTCTGTACTTCAGCAGATGCTGTTAAGCAGTATAATCAAGCAATTAAAGGATATGGTTACAAGACCATTAGAGTTTATCCTCGTGGTGTTAAGTATTTTCCGCCTAATTATAAAGAGGAGTAGTATATGTCATATAGGGAAACATCAGTGCATCTTGTAGTTATGACTGATCATGAGTCTGGTATTCTTTTTGAATTTGGGGGCACTCTCATTCCCTCATTTAAAAGGGTATATCTTAAATATGATGATGGTAATATTCAAGAGGCTATTATTCGTGATGAGCAACCTGTAATTATTGATGCAGGTAATATTATGTTTAAGCATGCTAAAGATATTGAAATGATGAACCAGAAGAGGCATGAAGAGCTTAAAGCACTTAAACAGCTCTTCTCTCAAGTCGCAGCTCAAATTGAGGAAATTGAAAATGAACTTTAAATGAGTTTTGAGCAAGAAGCTGATAGAGAGTTCGCGTTTGAAAAGGGTAGAGATAATCCTGATCAAGCGTGGATTCTCTCTGATAGGGATGTGTGGTATCCAAATACCTTTTACCAAGGTCCACCGGTACCACATCCTGAAGATTATCAATATAATGAGGAGGAATAATGAATGAAGATTATTTACGTGGACTAGAAGACGCTGCAGTTGCTGCATGGATGCATTATATGGATACGTGTAAGAAGCATGGGCATGGTCCAGATGTAGAGCGTATTAGAGATTTTTGTGCAGCTGATGCAATTCGAAAGCTTAAAGGAGATGAGAGTAATGCCTGTAAAACCGCTGTTATCCGCAACGCTAGATCCATTGGTAGACCCCCACTGTCTTGATAAGCTTAAGTTTCCGTACCTTGCTAGCCCTAAACTAGACGGTATAAGAGCTATTGCATGGAATGGTGTGTTACAATCACGTAGTGGCAAGCCTATTCCGAGTATGCAAGCACAAGGTATGTTTAAGCACTTACACGGTCTTGATGGTGAATTAATTGTAGGTAAGCCTACTGATACCAATGTGTATAACACTACACAATCACATGTAATGTCATATAACAAGCCTGGTGATATCCACTTCCATGTGTTTGATAGAATTACTACTGGTAAATTTAAAGATAGACTATTGAGCCTTCCTAGTGGTGATGATTGGTTGCATCCTGTAGGGCATACTTTTATCAATTGTTTAGATGATTTACTTGCATTTGAAGAAAAGAGTCTTACTCTCGGTTATGAGGGTATCATGCTTAGATCAGAAGATGGTCGCTATAAGCATGGTCGTTCTACCTTCAATGACAACATTCTCTTTAAGCTTAAACGGTTTACTGAGTGTGAAGTAGAAGTAATTGGCTTTGTTGAGCAGATGATCAATATCAATGAAGCTAAGACTAATGCCTTAGGGTATACTGAGCGTAGTGTTACTAGAGATGGAATGGTTCCTGCTAATACTACTGGTAAGTTTATAGTGAATTATAATGGTGAGCCATTAGAGATTTCTTGTGGTTCTTTTAATCATGATGAGCGTAGACATATTTGGTTCAATCAAGAAAAGTACCTTGGCAAGATTATTGTTATGCGTCACTTTGCTATTGGACTTGATGGGTATAAGCCACGCTTCCCTCGTGCTAGTAGATGGCATATCGCAGGATTTAGAGAGGATGGTAGGTAATGAGTGATAACGCAGAAGTGAATTATAATCCGAAGGTGAATGACAATCCTAATGTACCATTTAATATGGTTACACCATCATTAAAGGATTTACAAAAGGCTTGTTATCAGGGCCTTGTTAATCTACAACCTGAAGATGCTAATTCATTCATCTTAGGGTTTTATACTGGGTACTACGGTGGTGTTAATAAGCCTATTCATCCTTATGTATCTATCAATATTGAGTGCGGTAGGCTTGATAGGTTAGTAAGGGAAGACTAATGAAAGACTCAAGTAAAGAAAGAATTGCAACCTGGCAATGGCTTATTGGCCATAGTAGGGGTAAAGGTCTTCATCGTCATTTTAGGCTAACTGATAAATATTATGCTACTAAAGAGGAGGTAATGCAGTATGAAGTAGTAACAGCTAACTGCTCTATCATACCATTAAAGCGGTCTAGTTGGAATATGCTTCTATCTCGTTATCAAGAGATGCATAGACAATATCCAGCTGACTCTGAGTACTCTAGACAAATTCACCATAGTGGTGGCTGTAGCGGTCACTCATATGGTCGATAGTAGATTTGATGTATAGTCGTTAGACTAGATAGCATATTCTGCAATTGCAGTGCTATGTGAGTAAAAAGAACCGGCCCCGTGGAGCATAAAAGGACACGAGGTGTCCGCCGAATTTGTTTGTTGTTGTACCTAACGTCGTGAGACGCCGTAGAAGTAACCGACCAATTCTGTCCTTTAGCATGTTGCTAATAGGATTATCCGCTAGATAGTATCTAGCAATCTATATATGGAGTAATACAATCATGACTGAAACCACCAACGTCTCTGCCGCCGCTGCTGCCGCTATCTCTGGTGCCGCCAAGCCTAAGCGTGAAGTTAGCCCGCAGGCTAAGGCCGCTCTGGAACTGCATCGTAAGCGTGCCACTCTTGGTACCGCTATCCTGGAAGTCCTGGAAGCCGGTGAGTCTGGTGATCTGAAGAAGCTGGCTCCGCTTGCTGAAAAGCTGATGGCTGAACAAGCTGAGAAGAAGGCTAAAGAAGAAGCTGAACGTGCTGCTAATGCTCAGCCTCGTGGTGCTCATCTGGCTGAATACCGTAATAAGGCTAATTCGGCTATTGCTCTGCAAGAATACCTGGCTTCTACTGGTGTTAATGTGGAAGAACTGCTTGAGAAGGCTAAGGCTGCTCAGGCGCCTGCCACTGCTGCTTAAAGAGTAGCTAGGTAGTAAATTAGGGGAATGGCCACAAGCTGTTCCCCTATTTTTCGTTTAGGAGTAATTATGCCTTCATGCCGTAATTGTAAACATTATCATGTACATAGAGAGGAAGAATCATGGGAAATGCCTCATATATTCTGGTATGAGTACTCTTGTTCAGCTAGACCTACAATAGCTAATTTAGTGCAGTTTCCATTTAAAGTAACACAATGTAAACAATTTGAAGAAAGGAGTAATACTGGTGGCAAAGAAAAGATTGGAACCTTACGTATGCCCTGATAAGCCTGCTTATGCAGATATTAAATGGGGCGGTAAAACACTAAAAGAATTAGGCATAGAATATATAAATAGTCCAGAATTTTTAGGAGATGAAAAAGGGGCTATTAAAAAAGCAAGAGAAGTATCTAAAAGCACACCTAAGAATAAATGGACACCTAATATTGTATTAGACCCTTGGCTTCATTATGATAGTTTTACTTTAAGAATGTTTAAGGATTCTAGAGGATATGGCCCTGGGTGGACTAATCCATACACACTCAAAGAGTTTTTAATTAATTGGATAGAACGTAGGCTTACTTTTAAGGAGATGGTGGATAAATACAGCAATCCTTGGTTATCTGAGAGACAAATACGGACATTAATTGAGTATATTAGAGAAGCAAGAGTAACTTCACCATTATTACATTTTACTTCAATGCTTTTAGATAATAACACTAAAATAGTTAAGCCTGACTTCTTTGTACCTAATCCATTTCCGCCTAATGAGTACGGTAGTATAAAGGCTAGTTATGCTTTCTACAAAGTACCTAATTTTGTTGGTAAAGACTATGGTAACTTTAAGGATGGCAGTATTTATGTTTGTCCACAATTAATGCAAAAGTTAATCATTGGTAATGTGTTAGAGCAATTTATGAAAGAAGATTTTACTGAAGAGTATGAAATGTTTAAGGAACACCCACAAGAGCCCTATGATACTCTATCCCTTAATATAACTAACTATGATCAGTTTAGATACTATCAGCTACTTTTATTGTTTTCTACTAATATATCTAACTCTTGGGCTGATAAGGATACTGGCTTTCCTAAGTCTTATTCTTATTCAGAGTTATTTATTACTAAGGATGTTAATGTCCCTGGTCAAGAAGAATTCACTAGAACTAGTTGTATAGATTTATACAATCAAGTTTGGATTGAAGAGTTAATTAAACGTACCATGTGGGATCAAATAACTGAACATTCATTGTGTATGTTTAGTGATGCTATTCATGATGGTGCTAGGCAGCATGTAGATAATAATGGCCGTATACTAAGAGGACACCACCCTGATACTTATAAGCGTGATTATTTTAGTATGCCATTTAAAGTTAGACCATTCTTACATAACATAGGTGTTAAGCCTCCTGGTAAAACTAGAGGGTGTACCCCTGAGTTCCATAGATTTTATCCTGATACTATTGTTGATGGAAAGCGTATACCTGGTAAGTCTGGGGATTTGATATATCCTATCTTTGATTATGTATTTAGATACGATAAACAAAAAGAATGTGTTGTTCCGTTTAATGATAAACATTGCAAATATAAGAAACTATATTTAATGGCTAATGGTGTTAGGACACTACACCATCAATATGAGGCTAATGGAGGTAAGCTTAGATTAACACAAGATGAGTTAGACACTCTTAATGTATGGGCTAAAAAGACCCAATTATAGTGTATTGCCTTCGAAAAAAGCCGGGGGCGTGGAGCATAAAAGGTCACGGAAGGGGAGGTAAGGAGGGGTTATATTAGTATATAAGAGTATTATAATGTAATATAAGATTATTATAACGATTTAGTCTACACAATCTATTAACATAATTATATTAAGATTAAAAGAAGATAGAATTAAAAATACTGGATAGATTAGTTAAATATATTATAAAGAATAAATAATTATGTTGTTGTATAATAAAGAAATAATTAAATGTATTAGTAGTACTAGAGGAGTACCATATATAGTATATGGCGCGGCCTTTGTTAGAGACTAGTAATATGCACTTAGCATTATAAGTGTAATGTGTTCGATATATAGTGTGCACTTAGCGACTATAAGATGTACACTTAGCATTATAAGGAGATTATATGAGCAATAAGGATATGCGTGATCTGTGGACGTCTGTACACGGTAAGTTAGATAGATCGTGTATGGTAGAAATGATAAATCCACTACGTGGCTTAGTAATTGACAATCTGTATATACGCCATAAAGAGGGTCATAATGTGCTCAGTGAAAAAGAATTCACTGGTCTGACTGGAATACGCTTCGATAAGGTACATAGTGTGTACTATATTGAACGACATAGACAGCGTATACAGAGTAGTGTTAACAGTGATTGGCGTGTAACTCTCAACCATAGGCTTAGATTCTTAGACCATAAGTGGCTTAGACCTGCAGTACCATATGATAACACACCACATGATGTGTGGGAGTACATATGTAGAGTACCAGCTGGATATCATACTGGTACTATAGAAGATGTCACTAGTAGTAACTCTCAATCTATTGAGATTGTTGATAACCCTAGATTTGCTTTGTTTGAGGAGTAATATAATGTTTGTGTTGAATCCTGTACAAGTGCGTAATAAAGTGTTCTTTTATCAAGAGCATACTGTTGATGAGAATGATAATGATGTGTTGACACCATATGTATTGGTGCGTGATGGTTTTGGTTGGGATCGTGTGTCTGTAGAAAGCCTTGACACTGATCAACATGGTAATAAGATTATTACTATGCAATCTAAGAAGACAGAGAAGGACTACTACTGGTACACTAAAGATGTGATCTACATTCAATTTAACGGCGAAATCCCACCTGGATATGGAGTTCGTCAGTTAGAGCCCGATAACTACAGCCCACATAACTTTGTACTTCGTAAGCTTAATAACGACAAACAATACAATAGTGTTACTGTTGTAGAGTAATGCTATAACTAGTTACAAGTAGGCTAGGTTGATCCCCGAATTGTAAGCTCTCCACTTACTTGCCTACTTGTTCCTTATGGAGAGTAACAGGAGTTACTATGTTTGAATGTACAAAAGAATTCTTTGAGAGGCATACTATTGTTAAAGATAATGGTCAATGTAATCTCAACTGTTGTTCTAATAAAGTAAACACTAGGGGTTATTGTTTAAGACACTTCTATAAGGCAATTGAATGTGGGTTTCTAGTAAAGAAGACTAGGACTGGCCTTCATGTGCTTGATTATATTAAGTCTAGGTGTGTTACTAATAAAGAGACTGGTTGTATTGAATACCAGGGTGCTCTTGATGGTGATGGTTATGGTCAGTTAAACTATGCTGGTTATACAAACGGTACTTCGTTAAGAGTACATAGGATAGTATGGGTGGAGCATAATGGCCCTACTGATTTGTATATACTACATAAATGTGATAACCCTAAGTGTTGTAATATAGAGCATCTATTTGCTGGTACACAAGCAGATAATGTAGCTGATATGATTAATAAGGGTAGGGGTAACACAGGAGTTGGTTTTAAATTAACAGTAAATGATGTATTAGCTATACGCTCTTCTACTGAATCAAATGCAGCCTTAGCTAAGAAACTCAATGTTCAGAGGGCTACAGTAATGAAGGCTAGAAGTAAAAGAACCTGGAAAGAGCTTTAGGGCAATACCACATACCGTATACTATGATGCCCTATATGGGTGTTATGGTATATGGTATGTGGAATTTTCTTATTTATTTTTGCCAAATGATCCCTTCTGCATATTTATATGTTAGAGGGGCAAGCTACGAAAATCCAATAATCTCATGATCTACTAAGAAAGGAGATAACATGAGTGATACTGTTACTCCTGTAGCGTATCGTAAGTCTGCCACTCCAGGGACACCTCCTAGTACTAAGTCTCAGCTAAGGCTTGAGCAACTCCGAGTTTGTCCACTCGGGAGATTGGTAATGCAAATAGGTGAAATTGATATGGAGATCCAAGAGATCAAATTGTCACCTAAGCCTAGTCGTATGGTTATAGCAACTCTTATGGGTATTAAGTTTAATGTGTTAAAGGCATTGCTGCCTTATGCATATGCAACTGTACCTGTAGAAAGTAGTAATAATGGTGCTAGTAGTCATGTGCCAGTTATCATTACCCTTGATACCTCTGAAATAATGAGAGAAGAGGAAGAACTTGTAGATAGGATTAATGAGACTCTTGGGGAAGTACGACAAGAATTCCCCAGTTTTGATGCTCCTAATAATACTCCTAGCACTGTAGATAAATATAGAATGACGATTGGTAGTAAATAGTAACCCTTCACAACTCTCAAGGAAATATCATGCAAAAATACATTCTTAAAGATGCAGTTGCCCCTATCACTGGTGATGCATTCAACTCTGAAACAATTAACTGGTCTGTACAGGCTAGTGTAGTTGGTGCTGGAGCTGTTGCAGCATCAGTTGAGATTCAAGTAAGTAATGATGGTGTGGGCTGGCTAAGTATTGGTACAATTACTTTGTCAGGTACTGATAATGCTTCTGATGGTTTTGCTGTAGCTGCTCCTTGGCAACAAGTACGCGCTAAGCTTGATTCTATTAGTGGTACTGGTGCTAAAGTATACGTTTCTACGTGTAAATAAGGGGATAATCATGTCTACACAGCATTTTACGGAGTAAAAAGCGATGACTGTTACCAGGAATGATATCCTAGCTACAGGCGTAGATAGTGCATACTCAGATGAATCAGAAATTGATAATGTGGGTATATTAGCTGGATATGGTAAGATAGGCCTAGACAATGAGCCTCCTGGTGCCCCAGTTAATGTTACACGCCCTGTTGTAACCGGCGCATCTGCAATTGGCTCTACATTAACCTGTACTCCAGGTACTTGGACAGGAGCAGTATCTATTGCCCATCAGTGGCAACACAATGGTACTAATATTGATGGTGCTACTGGCCTTACCTATGTAGTAGTAGAAAATGATGCTGCTGCAAATATTCGTTGTAAAGAAATTGCAACTAACGCTATTGGTGATACTCGTATTTGGTCTAATGCTATTAGTATTCCTGCAGAGTTGCCAGTAAATACTGTAGCTCCTGTTATATCTGGTACTCCTGAGGCAGGTGAAGTAATCACTTGCACACAAGGGACATGGACAGGTAATCCTACTCCAACATATACATACCAATGGACTTTAGATGGTGTAAATATAACTGGAGAAAGATCTAGTACATATACTATACTAGATACTGATAAAGGTCATACCCTTGCATGTGATGTTACAGGGACTAATGCTGCTGGCTCTGTTGATGCAACATCTAATAGTATGAGTATTGCTGCTTATGTATACTATCCTTCAGAATTGTTTGAGGATGGTGCTCAAGGTGTATGGTACGACCCGTCCGACCTGAGCACCATGTTCCAAGACAGCGCAGGCACTACGCCGGTCACTGCGGATGGGCAGCCTGTTGGACTGATTCTGGACAAGTCAGGCCGCAACAACCACGCCTCCCAAGCCACCGCCGCCAAGCGCCCGATCTACAAAGAGCGTATTAACTTAGTATCGTATTCTGAAAATATCACTGCACATTTTGATGTATTAACACATGTAACTATTACGCCTAATGCCGTAACAGCCCCCGATGGTACTGCAACCGCAGACCTGATGACCGAGGGCACTAATCTTAATACGTACTTTGGTGTAACCAGGAATACCATTGTGCCAACAGGTGAAGGGTCGCATACAGTATCAGCTTGGGTTAAACCGAATGGACGTAATTACTTTATATTGTATGCTTATGGGGACTATTCTTCTTATTTTGGCAAATACTTCGAGCTAATTGGTAGTGGTGCCGTGTTAGGTGATTATTATGCTGCGCCTACCAATGCAACTATAACGGCATTCCCTAATGGCTGGTACTTATGCACAATGACAGTGCCAATTTCACTTGCCGACAATGGTGTATGGTTTGACGTGTATTTAAGTCCAGATGGGTTGACTGATACATATAATGGAGATGGGGCATCTGGTGCCTATGTGTGGGGTATTCAAATCGCAAAAGGTGCTGAATTTGGACCATATCAACGTGTTGAAAACGATGTTTATAATACTGTAGGTCTACCAAAGTGGCTACAGTTCGACGGGGTGGATGATAGGGTAAGTTCGGCGAGTTTCGATTTGTCTGGAACGAGTGCGGCATCCCTATTCTTGGGGGTTTTTAGGCCGAATGACTCAGGGTATAAATGTTATGCAGAGTTTGGGCCTCCAGACACAACGGGAGGATTCTACTTTGCTGGTAGAAATTCCGTTAGTGGATACGAGACTGCTCTAGCGGGGTCTGGTGGTCAGACTATTGCGCTTGCTAATACGTCTGCGCCACCGATAACAGAGGTTGCTACAGTTGCTTTGGATTACTCACAACCAACAAATGCGACTGAGATCATATTTCGCGTTAATGGTGTTGTTGAGGCGACTAGTCAAGTTGGTGAGGCATCAGCAGGTGACGGGCCATTTGGAAACTTTGCCTTGAATGTTGGTAGTCGCAGTACCGGATCGCTTCCAGTGACAGGAAACATATACTCCATGATTTTCCTAGGACGTACAGCCGCCACACAGGAAATCACCGACACTGAAACATGGGTTGCAGATAAGACAGGAGTTACTTTACCATAAAGAAAGGATGTAT
>ENA-UOWG01000669-UOWG01000669.1-activated-sludge-metagenome-genome-assembly--contig:-NODE-669-length-42385-cov-38.285660_pt1 | contig 42385 bp, 40 predicted proteins | sample MGYA00238147_ERZ761563 | MGnify/ENA primary metagenome ERZ761563 (study PRJEB28884, sample SAMN05720216) | anaerobic digester metagenome | isolation source: active sludge of municipal...
CCTGCCATCAATGCAGCCAGTGGCCATGCAGCATGATAGAAAATTTCGGTCTGGCTACAGGCCTTCGGGTGATGAAAAGGGCTATCCCCTTATGGCGTACCAAGGTCGCCGAACTGGACGATGAGAAAGGCAGCGTGGAATGGGCACGGACGGAGTTGGAGCGTTATCACTGTCCTGCCTGCGGAAAGCCGCTTTTTAGAGGAGTAAAGCGCTGCAGGGCCTGTAAGGCGGAGGTCGCCGAGGCGCTGGATGGAACGTTGTAAATCCGCGCAAGGATAATCTGATTGAAATTTTGTTTGAGAATCAAAAGAAGCGTTTATACGTCTGGCTGATTCAAAGAGATAATTTATTCACTATAATCATCACCTTAGTTTTTTGCCTTTCACGTCAAACCAATGGTAATTTTCATGGGCCAAGGAGTGCCCTCTTTTTTAAAATTCGGGTTTCCATCCTCCTGTAAACAATATTGACAATCCCGAAACACGCTGGTAAACAACATACAAATTCGGGGTGGCAGAGTCAAGAGACCTGTCTGAGATGATACCCGTTGAACCTGATCCGGATAATGCCGGCGAAGGGAGAATAGAAATGACTTGTTCGAACCCTTTCTCTCCTGCGGCGAAAGGGTTTTTTAGTAAATACGAAACAGGAGATTCATCATGAAAATTAATGCGGCGCAGATTTATCAATCCTTGGAAGAGATTAGAGCAAAAACCCCCTTGATTCACAATATCACGAATTACGTGGTGATGAACAATACCGCCAACGCCCTTCTGGCGATTGGCGCTTCGCCGGTGATGATCCATGCCGAGGAAGAAGTGGAAGACATGGCGGCGATGGCCTCCGCGCTGGTGATCAACATCGGGACGTTGAGCCCCTCCTGGGTACGGGGGATGTTCAAGGCATTGGCCAAGGCAGTGTCCAAAAGTATTCCTGTGATCGTTGATCCGGTCGGCGCGGGGGCAACCCCTTATCGCACGCGAACGATTCGCGAACTGATCAGCGCCGGCCAGCCGACGATTATTCGGGGTAATGCCTCCGAGATTATGGCGCTGACCGACGATCGGCTGAACACCAAAGGCGTGGACAGTACTGCAGCTTCCAACGAGGCATTTCAGGCCGCGCAAAACATCAGCGAAAAACATCACTGTGCCGTGTGTATCAGCGGAGCCATCGATTATATCGTGGAGAGCAAGCGGATGATGAAAGTGGCCAACGGCCATCCCATGATGACTAAGGTGACGGGCCTGGGCTGCACGGCCAGCGCTCTTTGCGGCGCTTTTGCTGTTGTTGATAACAATCCATTGGAGGCTGCCGCTAAAGCGATGGCGGTCATGGGCATTGCCGGAGAAATGGCTGTTGAAAAATCGGCGGGTCCCGGATCGCTGCAGATGAATTTTCTGGATATTCTTTATAACTTGTCGGCTAATGACATTAGCCAACATTTAAAAATGGAGGAATAGCCGTGCGAGGCGTTTACCTGGTGACAGATCGCGACCTGTGCTGCAACCGATCCCTGCTGGATATTGTGTTGCAGGCCGTGCAGAGCGGCACAGCTTATGTCCAGTTACGTGAAAAAGATTTATCCACGCGCGACTTTGTCGAAGAAGCAATCGCCGTAAAGAAACTGCTTCTTCCTTTTCATGTGCCGCTGATCATCAACGACCGGATTGATGTGGCGCTCGCCTGTGGTGCGGACGGTGCCCATATCGGCCAGAACGATATGCCGTATGAAACGGCCCGCAGGTTAATGGGGGATAGAGCCATGATCGGGTTGTCCGTGGAAACCTGGGCGGATGTTGAAGCCAGTCAGAATCTTGATGTGGATTACATCGGAGTCAGTCCGGTCTTTCCTACACCGACCAAAGCAGACACCAAAGAGGCGTGGGGATTGGAAGGGCTTCAGAAAATCAAATCCTTCAGCCGCCATCCGCTGGTCGCCATCGGCGGGATCAATGCATTTAACGCCCGGACGGTGGTCCAAGCGGGCGCCGATTGTCTGGCGGTTGTTTCAGCGGTTTGTTCGGCTGATGATCCGGCAGCGGCTGTCATAAATCTCAATGATATTATTAATTCAGCGTTAAGAGAGAAATAGCAAAATTTGGTAATGTTGGTTGAAGTGGGGAACAGTCATGCCACCCGTATACCCTGAAGGTCATGCGTGGGTGGTCGCGACCGTCCCCCATCGGTGATGTTATTTCCCCGTCTTTATGAAACGTTGGGCGAAAAACCGCCTTGACAAACTCGGCAACATGCAAAATACTTAATAATATTAAATTATTGGGATAGGCCGAACGATCTGAATTACCCCCGCTGGAACCCTGGAAAATCAAATGAATAGGCCTTGACAACATCTTTCCGGATAATTACTACTATTAAAATAGTGTTTGAAAGTATGTATAAAAAGTTTTCTTTAATTACACCATGGTAGTGATTGGTTGCAATTAGATATTTTTTAAATCTGATGTAGTAATTGAGCACACAACAAAAAACAGGAGGAAATATTAAGAATGAAACGAGTAACTTTGATATTTACGATGATAGCGTTATTGGTTCTTTGTGGTGCAGTGTATGCGAAAGACTATGAAATCTCGAAGAAAGCGGGAGATCTTAGCGTTCAGGTGAACATTGACAAGAATCCGCCCGTGACCGGTATCAATAAAATGACTGTGGCCATCAAGGATGCCGCCGGAAAAACAATAACAGATGTCGCAGTGGCCATCGATTATGGCATGCCGGCGATGCCCGGAATGGGAGCCATGAATTACAAGACGCAAGCCACATTAAAAGGTGATAAATATCTGGCAACAATTAATTTCTCGATGGCCGGTCCTTGGTCGATAAATATTAAAATTAACCGCGGTGATAAAACACAGACGGTAAAATTAAATGTTGACATCAAGTAGGTTCTTTAAACTATGTCTTTTGTTGTCAGGTATTCTTCTTCTTGCCGCTAATCCGGCCCATAGTGATCCGGTGCTGGACGGCTTGATTGACGAAGCACTGAAGAATAATCCTGAAATTCAGGCATCACAGGCCCGGCTTGAAGCGGCCCGGCTGCGGATTCCTCAATCCGGCAGCCTGCCCGATCCGATGTTTATGTTCGGCTATCAAAATGAGACTTTCGACCGCTATACTTACGGCGAGATGCAGGGCTCCCAGTGGATGTTTTCAGCGACGCAGCAATTTCTTTTTCCGGGCAAGCGCAGGCTCAAAGAAGAAATGACGACACAGGATGCAGAGAGCCTGGAAGCCATGCACGAACTTTTAAAGCTTAAAACAATGTCGCGAGTCAAAGAGCTCTACCTTGACCTTTTTCTTGCTTATAAGAACATTGATCAGCTGAAGGATAAGCGGGAGTTAATCAACCGCATTGAAAGCCTGACCCTGTCGCGCTATGCCGCCGGAAAAGCCATGCAGTTAGATGTCATTATGACGCAGACCGAAAAATACATGCTGATGGAAAAAGAAGAAATGACTCAGCAAAAAATCCAGTCTCTGAAAGCAATGCTCTCATCGACCATTGGCCGGTATAAAGGACCTGCGCTCCCCAGACCTTCCGAACCCCTTTATCAGCCTTTTCCCCTGGAATTCAATGCCGCTCTCGATATGGCGATGCAACAATCGCCGGAGTTAAAATCGCGCAACAAAATGATCGAGGCTGCCAATACCAGACTGGCAATGGCACAGAAAGAATTCTACCCCGATTTTGCCTTGAGCGGCGGCTACTTCAACCGGACGGGTGAGTTTCCTGACATGTGGAGTGCCACGGCAACGATCAACATCCCGTTATATTTTCAATCAAAACAAAGACCGGCCGTCATGGAAGCAAAGGTTAATATTCATCAGGCCAGCAGTGAACTGGAAGCAACGAGATTGATGATTGAAGCAGCGCTGCGGGATAACTATTCCATGCTCCGCTCATCGGAGAGGCTCATCGATTTGTATCAAAAAGGGCTTCTTCCTAAAAGCAGACAGGACATCGAGCAGGCATTGACAGGGTATTCTACGGGAAGGATGGAAGCCGTTAGTATTATGTCCCGTTTAAAAACACTATTGGATTACGAGTCTTTATACTGGGGCCAACGCGTAGAGCGAGAAAAAGCCATCGCCCGTTTACAGGCCATTACTGCTGAGCAAACCTTTGGAGAGGGGAAAAGATGAAAATAAGAATTGGCCGCCTGATAAAATCACTTGGTCCACTGATGGCGGGATTTCTGTTGCTCCTTATTGCGGCGCCGATTGCGGCCCAGGATCATTCACAACATGCTCGACCTACAACCACCACCAATACAGCTAAACCCTCCACTTCTCAACAAAACCAACCAATGTTGGAATCCCTTCAGGATGTCCCGCAAGTAGAAATTTCTCCGAAACAGCAGAAACTCATTGGAGTAAAAACAGTCAAAGCAGCGTTAATGCCGATGAAAAAAAACATTCGGACGATCGGGAGAGTCGAAACCGATGAAAGCCGGCAGGCAACGGTGAATGCTAAAATTGAAGGATGGATCGAAAAACTCTATGTGGACAAGACGGGGAGTTACGTCAAAAAAGGCGCGAAGTTGGCCGAAATTTACAGTCCGGAACTTGTCGCAACCCAGCAGGAACTTCTGACGGCTTTGCAATGGACAAGGGAAACGGCCACCAGCCCTGTAGACGGGAACAAGACGAGTGCATCCGACTTAAATAACATGATGGTCAAGGATGCAGCGGCCACTCTGGAAGCGGCACGCCAACGCCTGATTTTATGGGATATTTCCGCTGCCCAAATTAAGCGAATTGAAGCGATGGGAAAGCCGGTTCGGACGTTGACACTATATGCGCCCGTTACGGGCTATGTCACGCAAAAAATGGTTGTTGCCGGAATGAGGGTTATGCCGGGCGAAAAGATGTTTGATATAGCGGATCTTTCCAGTCTTTGGGTGATCGCCGATATTTACGAATATGAGTTGCCATTTATCAAGGTCGGAAACCAGGCGACCATTACACTGGCCTATCTTCCCGGCGTGGAAATGATGTCACGAATCGATTACATTTATCCCAGCCTGTCGGCGGAAACACGGACCATAAAAGTGCGCCTGAAGATCGCCAATCGCAATAATCAGCTCAAACCGCAAATGTTCGGCAATGTAGAAATTCGAGTCAATCTGGGTCATAAATTAGTGATCCCGGAATCTGCCGTAATGGATACGGGACGATCTATGGTAGTCTATGTGGATCTGGGTAACGGTGCGTTTGGGCCGAGGGAAATTAGAACAGGGATCAGAACGGATGGAAATGTTGAAGTATTGCGCGGTTTGAAAAACGGTGAAAAAGTCGTGGCGGCAGCTAATTTCCTGGTTGATTCGGAGGCACAATTGAAGGGCATAAAGCCACTGCCTTCCAGATAAAGGAAGATACATGATTGGGAAAATCATTGAATACAGCGCCCGCAACAAATTTATCGTTTTCCTTGTTGTATTTTTTGCCGTGGTTTGGGGACTGTGGACAATCAAGAATACACCGTTGGATGCCCTTCCCGATTTAAGCGATACACAGGTTATCATCTATACGGAATGGCCGGGACGAAGCCCGGACCTGGTGGAAGACCAGATTACCTATCCCATTACTTCCACTCTGCTTGCTGCGCCGAAAGTCCAGGCCGTCCGGGGATTCTCATTTTTAGGCAGCTCCTTCATCTATGTCATTTTTGAAGAAGGGACGAATATCTATTGGGCCAGAAGCCGTGTTCTGGAATACCTACAGGCAGTAAAGAACAAAATTCCCACCGATGTAAATCCAGTTTTAGGCCCTGATGCCACCAGCCTTGGCTGGGGATTTTCTTATGCCGTTGTGGATGAATCAGGCGAACTCGATCTGGCACAGCTTCGATCACTGCAAGACTATAGTATCAAACTCGCGCTGGAAAGCGTTGCCGGTGTATCCCAGGTGGCCAGCATCGGCGGTTTTGTCAATCAGTACCAGATCACTGTCGATCCCAATCGTCTATCGGCTTATAATCTGTCCCTTCCCAAAGTCATGGAGGCCGTGCGCAAGAGCAACCGCGACGTTGAGGGCCGGGTGCTGGAATTTTCCGGCGCGGAATACATGGTGCGAGGTCGTGGCTACCTCAAGGATGTAAGGGATCTGGAAGATATTGCCGTGGGGGCCAGTGTGGCGGGCACGCCCATCTACTTGAAAGATGTCGCCCGTGTTCAGCTTGGACCGGAAATTCGCAGGGGACTTGCGGAACTGGACGGCAAGGGAGAAGTCACTGGAGGGATTGTCGTTGTTCGTTTCGGCGAAAATGTTCTCAATGTCATTGAGCGTGTCAAAGACAAAATCAAAAATGACATTGCGCCGAGCCTGCCCAAGGGTGTGAAAATTGTTACGACATATGACCGCTCCGACCTGATCCATCGATCTATTGCTACACTAAAAGATGAAATTATCAAACTGGCTATTGCCGTGAGCCTTGTCTGCCTGATCTTTTTATTTCATCTGCCATCCGCATTGGTGGTGATTGTAACACTGCCCATTGCCATCATCATATCTTTTATCTGTATGTTCTATCTGGGTGTGACGTCCAATATCATGAGTCTCAGCGGCATTGCCATTGCCATTGGAGCCATGGTCGACGCTTCCATCATTATGGTGGAAAACGCCCACAAAAAGCTTGAAGAATGGGAACAACAAGGGAGCCCGGGTAGCAGAACGGATGTCATCATTACAGCCGCCCGGGAAGTAGGGCCTTCGCTTTTCTTTGCCCTTCTAGTGATCACCGTAGGTTTTCTGCCCGTTTTTACACTGGAGGCGCAGTCAGGACGTCTTTTCAAACCTCTTGCTTACACAAAAACGTTTGCCATGCTTTTTTCATCTTTTCTGGCCGTCACGCTGACACCAGTGCTGATGACGTTGTTTATCCGAGGGAAAATCCGGTCGGAAGAAAAAAATCCTGTGAGCCGTTTCCTACACAAAATTTATGAACCAGTTGCCCATCTGGCCATCCGTTTCCGCAAAACGGTTATTGTTATTGCCATCATCATTATGGCTCTAACCGCTTATCCCTTTATGAAACTGGGGTCGGAATTTATGCCGCCTCTTTACGAAGGATCGCTATTCTATATGCCAGTGACTATGCCGGGAGCTTCTGCTTCAGAAGCGGCACGTTTATTAAAAATGCAGGATGAAATCTTGATGAAGATTCCGGAAGTTTCTCAAGTCTTCGGCAAGGCCGGTCGCGCCGAAACGGCAACGGATCCCGCTCCGCTGGAAATGTTTGAAACGGTCATTAATCTGAAGCCGGAGGATCAGTGGCGCAAAGGCATGACGAGCGAAAAGATCAAAGACGAAATGAATGACGCCCTCAACATTCCGGGTGTGGCCAATTCCTTTACCATGCCGATTAAGGCACGCATTGATATGCTGGCAACGGGTATCCGCACGCCGGTTGGGATTAAAATCCTCGGATCGAATCTGGAAGAAATTGAAAAGATCGGCATGGCTCTGGAGCACCATTTACGGGATGTTCCGGGAACGCGTAGCGTTTACGCGGAACGCGTAGCAACCGGCTATTTCCTGGATATAGTCGTTAATCGGGAAGGCATTGCTCGATATGGTCTGGCCGTGGATGATGTTAATGAAATCATTCAAACCGCTATCGGCGGTATGAATCTGACCACGACGGTAGAAGGTCGGGCGCGCTATCCCGTGAATATCCGCTACCCAAGGGAATTGCGTAGTGACGTAGATAAGCTCAAACGGATTCTGGTGCCTGTGATGGCAGCGGGCAGCGTGAGTCCCGTTATTTCGTCTCCCATGGCCGTCGCCAGCGGCAACCTGCAAGTGCCACTGGGAGAGCTGGCTGACTTTCGCGTCATCCGGGGAGCGACGTCCATTAAAAGCGAAGAAGGACTGATGGCCTCCTATGTGTATATTGATATCACGGGCCGCGATGTCGGCAGCTATGTGGAAGATGCCCGCAAAAAAGCCGCAACAATCAAACTACCGGAAGGATACCGTTTGGTCTGGAGCGGGGAATACGAATATATTCTCAAGACACACGAGCGTTTAAAGCTGATTATTCCTTTTACGCTGCTGATCATTTTCGTGATTCTTTTTCTCAATACGCGGTCGGTGACCAAGACGGCCATTGTCCTGCTGGCTGTGCCTTTTTCGCTGGTCGGTTCTTTCTGGTTGCTATATCTGCTCACCTACAACATGAGCATTGCAGTATGGGTGGGGATCATCGCTTTGGCCGGTCTGGATGCGGAAACAGGCGTTGTCATGCTTTTATATCTGGATCTGGCTTATGAGAAGTGGAAAAAAGAGGGCTTGTTGAAAACGAAAAGTGATTTGGAAAATGCCATCATGTTCGGCGCTGTCAAGCGCATCCGACCCAAAATGATGACGGTGTGCGTCATTCTGGCCGGTCTAATTCCGATTATGTTCAGCAGTGGCGCTGGCTCCGATATTATGAAGCGTATCGCTGCGCCCATGATTGGCGGTGTTATTACATCTACAATTTTAGAACTAATTATTTACCCGGCGATTTATATGATCTGGCGAAGCCGCAGTTTGAAAAAGGCTTAAGCAAATAACAACGGAAATAATTTTCTTGACAAGCAGGAATCTCTCATTTATATAGCACCACAACTAAAAGGACAGGTTTTTCCAATGAACAGACATATCAACGCAAATAACAATATTTTTGGCTTCTGGTTTTATTACTATTATGCGTCGGTCTGCCTGTCGCTGAGGAGGACTTGGTAAAGTAACAAAAACCAAAACAGCCATGGGTGGATCGAAAGTCAGCTGCCCATGGCTTTTCTGTTTTAAAAGGCCGTGGCGGCAAAAGCCATGGCCTTTTTTCATTGAAGGGGGTATTTATGATTATTGTCATGAAAAGGCAGGCAACAGAAAAACAGATTGAGGATGTGATTTCATGGATCGAATCGGTCGGATATAAGGCGCATCCTTCCAGCGGTGTTGCGCGCACCATTATCGGAGCGGTCGGTGATAATCGCGATAAAGCCGTGCTGAAATACGCGGAGTCCCTTCCGGGTGTGGAAAAGACCATGCCGATTCTGAAACCCTACAAACTGGCCAGCCGCGAATCACACGAGGGCGATACGGTGATTAATGTCGGAACGATTGCCATCGGCGGTCCTGAGTTTGTCGTGATGGCCGGGCCCTGTGCCATTGAAAGCGAAGAGCAGTTGCTGGAGAGCGCCTATATTGTAAAAAAAGGCGGCGGACAGATTTTAAGGGGCGGGGCATTCAAACCGCGCACCTCGCCTTACAGCTTCCAGGGGATGGAGGAAGAAGGCCTGAAAGTGCTGGATTCTGTCAGCAAAAAGACAGGTTTGCCGACGGTGACCGAAGTGGTCAATCCCGCGGACGTTGATCTGGTGGAATCGTATGCCGACATGCTGCAAATCGGCGCGCGCAATGTTCAGAACTTCGCCCTGCTCAAGAAAGTCGGCCATGCCCGTAAACCGGTGCTGCTCAAGCGAGGGATGATGACAACGATCGAAGAGCTGCTCATGTCGGCGGAGTATATTCTGTCGTCTGGTAATCCCCTCGTTATTTTGTGTGAACGGGGTATCCGCACCTTTGAAACGGCCACCCGCAACACGTTGGACATCAGCGCCGTGCCGGTGCTCAAGAGCTTGACCCATTTGCCGGTCGTGATCGATCCCAGCCATGCCGCCGGTAACTGGAAGTATGTTATTCCGCTGGCGCGCGCAGCGGTAGCCGTCGGCGCGGACGGCATCATTGTGGAGGTGCATCCCGAACCGGAGAAAGCGGTTTCCGACGGCGCGCAGTCTCTGAAACCTGAAAAATTCTATCAGCTGATGGATGATATGCGGTCGCTCGCCAAAGTGATGCGCAAGTAAAGCCATGGAGCAAATATGAGAACATTGAAAGTCAATCTTGACAAAAAAATATTGTCGTCTCATGAAATCCGCATCGGTCATAACATTATGGACCGAATGGTTCTGCTCATTGCCAAGAACCACAAGGCCTCGCGCTATGTGATCGTGACCGACAGCAATGTGAACAGGCTTTATGGGCAGACCCTCCTTGTCGCCATGACTCAAGCGGGTTTTAAGGCGTCGGTGATGGAAATTCCTGCAGGCGAGTCCTCCAAAAATATGTCAACAGTCATGGATATAACCGGAAGGCTTTTGGCCGACGGCGCCGATCGAGGAACGCTTCTGGTTGCATTGGGCGGCGGCGTCGTAGGTGACCTGACGGGATTTGTCGCATCGATTTATATGCGCTCGGTTCCTTATATTCAGATCCCGACCACCCTTGTCGGTCAGGTGGACAGCGCGATTGGCGGAAAAACGGCCGTGGATCTGCCTCAGGGAAAGAACCTGCTGGGGACATTTTACCAACCTCGTGCGGTGTTTGTGGATTTGAATTTTCTCGATACGTTGCCGGACAGAGAGTTTAATAACGGTCTGGCCGAAATGATTAAATACGGCATCATTGAAGATGAAAAATTATTTCAACTGCTGGAAGAGGATATACATGCGGTCAAAAGCCGGGATTCCGTTCATTGGGTGAAAATGATTGAAACCTGCTGCCGGATCAAAAAATCCATTGTGGAAATCGATGAACGGGAACAGGGGCTTCGCAGGATTCTGAATTTCGGCCATACCCTGGGACACGCACTCGAAACCGTATCGGATTATGCGCTGTCGCATGGCGAAGGCGTGGCGCTGGGCATGGTTGCCGCCGCCAAACTGTCGGTGAAAATGCAATACTTGTCGGAAGATGAATTGATTCGGGTAGAACACGTCATTGCTCATGCGGGACTTCCGACCAGGATTTTGGCCTCCTTTGATCCGAAAGCCGTCATCGACTGCCTCAAAATGGATAAGAAGAAAAAGGATGATGTGATCCATTTCGTCCTGATTAAAAAAATAGGCATGCCCTTTGTCAACGGCAGCATCAATGAACAACTGATTGGCGATGTCCTGGAGGAGATGAAAGCATGAAGCCATCGCTGGATGAACTAAGAGAAGATATGAGAAAAAAGGACCGGGAAATTATCCGGCTGCTCAACGAACGTTCGCAAATATCCGTCCGGATCGGCCAGGTCAAAGGCCAGGCCGGCCTTGAGGTTTACAATCCGGCTCAGGAAGCCAGAGTGCTTCGCTATTTACAAGAACTCAATGACGGGCCTCTGTCGGACCGTCAGGTGACGTCGATTTTCCGGGAGATTCTTTCGGCATCACGCGATCTGCAAAAGCCCATGAACATTGCTTACCTGGGGCCGGAAGCCTCCTTTTCCCATCAGGCGGCGCGACTGCATTTCGGCACGTCCAGCCGTTTCCTGCCACAGCAGGGCATTGCGCGTGTCTTCGATGAAGTGGAAAAAGGCGCGGTGGAATGGGGCGTTGTGCCCGTGGAAAATTCACTGGAAGGGTCGGTGAATGTGACACTGGACCGGCTGGTTTTAACGCCCTTGAAAATTCAGGCGGAAATGTATCTGCGCATCAGTCAGTGCCTGATATCATCTGCCAAAAGCATGAAAGGCATCAAAAATGTTTATTCACATCCGCAAGGTCTGGCGCAGTGCCAGGCCTGGCTTCGCGCCCATCTGCCTAATGCCGTGTTGGGAGAAATGGAAAGCACGGCAGCGGCCGTCCAGATGGTATGTGGAAAAAAATCGGCCGCGGCCATCGGCAGCGCTTTGGCCGCATCTACTTATGGTCTGAATAAGCTGGCGGAAGGCATTGAAGACAATTCCTCCAACACCACGCGGTTTCTGGTGATCGGGCGGGGTGACGGGACGCCCACGGAGCATGATAAAACATCCCTAATTTTCGCTACGCCGGATTCTCCAGGAGCGCTGCATCGCGCACTGGCTTCTTTTGCGAAACGAAAGATCAATCTGGCGAAGATTGAATCGCACCCGGTGAAAGAAAGAATGTGGGAGTATCTTTTCTTTGTGGACATGATTGGTCACATGCGTGACAAGGCTGTTAAAAGCTGTCTGAATGAATTAAAAGATAAAACGATTCATTTGAAAATATTGGGATCGTATCCCCGGGCTAAGGACGGACTATGATTTGTGTATCCATTACAGAAGCGACCCATCAGGAGGCGCTCCAGGCGATAGAAAGATGCGCTCCGGCGGCTGATGCAATCGAATTGCGCATGGATTTGATTGCCGGTGGCGATTTGCCTCAATTGGTGGCCGCTGCCCGTTGTGCATCCAATCGTATTAAAGTAATTGTCACCTGCCGCAGGAAGGAGGAATCGCTTATTCCGGGGGCCGGTGTCCCTGTGGCAAAAAAAAATGAAATGACCAAAATAGCCAAGATGAAGCTGCTCAAACAGGCGGTTGCATGGGGAGTTGATTTTATTGATATTGAACTTGCCGCAGGAGAAAAAGCTATTGCGCAACTTCAGTCTTTTTGCCGCAAGCAAAAAAGCCTCACACGGATCATCGTGTCCTGGCATGATACCTCCAAAACGCCTTCGCTTACGAAATTAAAAGAAATATTTTGGTCCTGCGTGAAAACCGGCGCTGATCTTGTGAAGATAGTTCCTTACGCCTGCAGGATGTCCGACAACTTAAAAGTGCTGAGCCTGATCGCTTATGCCAAAGCGCAAAATCGCGACATCATTGCCATGTGTATGGGCGAGGAAGGCAAAATCAGCCGCGTCATGGCGTCGCAGTGGGGAAGTCATCTGGGGTTTGCCGTATTGCCGGGTGTCAAACAATCCGCTCCCGGGCAATTGACGGTGCAGATCATGAAGCAGATTGAACAGCTGATGAAGGGCTCTTTCCATATAGCCCGGCCCGTGCCGGCAATTTCGGATGCGTTGACCTTTGTCCTTTTGGGAAATCCTGTTCGTCACAGCCTGTCGCCTTTGATGCACAATACGGCGCTTGCGGCCATGAAGGTGGAGGGCCATTACAGCGCTTTTTGCGTAAGCGATGCGGGCGCGGCGATGGCTGGTATCCGGGGGATGAATATCCGCGGCGCGTCCGTAACCATCCCGCTTAAAACAGAAGTGATGGAATATCTCGACGAGATCGATGCGGATGCCCTCGCATTAGGCGCGATCAATACGATTGTCAATGACTCGGGAAAACTCATCGGTTACAACACGGACTGGCTGGGCTTGATGCAGGCTTTGAAAAATAAAATCAGCTTATCGGGAAAAACCTTTGTCATTATCGGTGCGGGTGGTACGGCGCGGGCGGCGGCCTATGGCATCAAAAAAGAAGGCGGTCAACCGATAATTGTTAATCGCAATCAGGAAAAGGGAAAGGCGCTGGCCGCCCAGTTTGATTGTCCGTTTTATCCGCTTGCCGACATCGGCAAAGTTCAAGCTGATGCTCTGATCAATGCCACATCTGTCGGCATGTATCCGCAGATTCATCGTTCACCGGTTGATGCAGTGATACCGGCCAATTATCAGGTTGTGGTGGATGTGATTTATAATCCCTTGAAAACCAAATTGCTTCGGGATGCCGAGGCAAAAGGCTGTAGAATCTTCTCTGGCCTGGAGATGTTTGTACATCAGGGCGCAGAGCAGTTAAAATTATGGACGGGACGGGAAGCGCCGCTGGCCTTAATGAAAAAAACCGTCCGGGAAAGGCTGGAAAAATTTGAATCCTGAAATCAAGATCAAAGAAACCGTGACGACGGTGGATGTGCCTGGTTCGAAAAGTTTAACGCAAAGAGCCTTGATTGCCGCTTCGCTGGCGGATGGAAAATCGCTTATCCGGCATGCACTCGTGGCTGAGGATACTGAATATTTGATAGGAGGGCTCAAAAAGCTGGGTGTAAGCATTGAACCGGTTGCGGAAGGCTTTGTCGTTAAAGGGACAGGCGGCGCGATTGCCCATACAGGTCATGAAATATTTCTGGGAAACAATGGTACGGCTCTGAGGTTTCTAACGGCGCTGGTCTGTCTAGGGCGGGGAAAATACGTTTTAACAGGGGGAAAACGTCTTTGCGAACGACCGGTCGGGCCCTTGGTCGGAGCGCTTCAGGAAATGGGCGTTGATATAGCCTGCCAAAACAATTACCCGCCGGTGGAAATTCTGGCTAACGGTCTGAAAGGCGGTTCTCTTACCCTTTCGAACGTTGAAAGTTCCCAGTATGTTTCCGCTCTGCTTTTGTGCGGGCCATATACGGCCAAGGGCATTGCATTGACTCTGGAGGGTCATATCGTTTCTTCGCCTTATATTGATTTGACCATTCGTGTCATGAGTGATTTCGGTGCAAATATCATCCGAACCGGCCAACATCAATATGTCGTCGGCACACAACATATGTATGAGGGCTGTGATTATGAGGTGGAGGGAGACGCCTCCAGTGCGTCTTACTTTTTTTTGGCCGCCGCGCTTTTAAAAAAGAAAATTCGCGTAACCGGTGTCTGTCTTCAGAGTGCCCAGGGAGACATTCACCTGTTGGATATTCTGGGAAAACTCGGTTGCCGGGTTGAAGGCGGAAAAAACTGGGTCGAGGTGACCGGATGCGATCTTATTGCGGGGGACTTCACATTTGATCTTGGCGGTATGCCGGACATGGTGCCGACGGTCGGCGTTCTGGCGGCTTTTCGCAAAGGGCGGACGGTCATCACCGATGTAGCGCATTTACGGATCAAGGAGAGCAATCGTCTGGCGGCGATGGTGAATGAGCTTAACCGCATCGGCATCAATGCCTCGGAACTACCGGATGGACTGGTTATCGAAGGCGGAACAGCGCATGCGGCCAAGATTGAAACCTATAACGATCACCGTATCGCCATGAGTTTTGCCGTCGCCTCTCTGGTAACGCCCGGCATTGCCATTGTCGATAAAAAATGCGTGGACAAATCTTTTCCCGGTTTCTGGCAGGAGTTGGCAAAGATATGAACGTAATCCTCATCGGCTACCGCGCATCCGGAAAGTCCACGGTCGGTTTGCTTCTGTCCGAAAGGCTTCAAGTTTCTTTTGTGGATACCGATCAGTTAGTCGAGGAAGCCGCGGGTCAGTCGATTAAAGAACTAGTCGCACTCGAAGGATGGGAGAAATTCCGTGAAAGAGAAACAGCAGCGATTGCGTCGCTTCGCGATGTGAATGCCTGTGTTGTTGCTACCGGTGGCGGGGCCATATTGTCCGGCGCAAACAGGGATCTGCTAAAAAATAGGGGCGCCCTGATCTATTTGAAAACGCCTTGGCCTGATATTATCGAGCGGCTCAGACGAGATACTCGGGAGAGTCAAAGCCGCCCGCAATTGACGTCCGAAAATCTTGTGGCGGAAACGATTGCCGTGTTGAATGAACGGATCCCTTTATACGAATCAGCCGCCGATTTTACGGTGGACACACAGGATAAAAGTGTTGTACGGGTAACCAACGACATCTATCAGTACTTGCTGGAAGCGGGCATTGTATCCAAAATAAACAAATTGAAAAAATGTTGAAAAATAATTCTTAGCGGGAGAACGTATGGCGGGAAATATTTCAGGTTTCGTGTTTCGCGTGACCACATGGGGGGAATCGCATGGCGCGGCGCTGGGCGCGGTGATTGACGGCTGCCCGGCAGGTCTTGATCTGACCGAGGACGATATTCAACAGGCGCTGGATCGTCGAAAGCCATCCCATAGCACGGCCTCAACTTCGCGCGGTGAGAAAGATCAAGTGGAAATCGTGTCCGGTGTCTTTGAAGGCAAAACAACAGGCACGCCGATATCGCTTTTCATCCGCAATGCCGACGTGCAATCGTCGCGCTACAATGACCTGAAAGATGTTTTCCGCCCCGGGCACGGCGATTATGCCTATTTTAAAAAATATGGCATCCGCGATTGGCGCGGCGGCGGACGCGCTTCAGGACGGGAAACGGTTGCCCGTGTCGCCGCAGGAGCGGTCGCCCAAAAGTTGATTGCCGCTGCCGGAATAGATGTGATTGCCTATACGAAAAGCATCGGCGGGATTGAGGGCCACACCTCAGGCTTGCTGCCGGCGCCGGACTTGAAGGCAAAAGTGCGTCAGAATCCTCTGTATTGTCCTGACCATCGGGCGGCTGCTGCAATGGAAGAGAAGATTTCTACCGTCCGCAAGGAAGGCGATACATTGGGTGGTGTGGTGGAAATTCTTGTACGGGGGTGTCCTGCTGGTTTGGGAGAGCCGGTGTTTGACAAGATGGATGCGGATCTGGCTGCCGCTCTGATGAGTATTGGAACGGTGAAAGCGGTGGAAATAGGCGACGGCTGCGCAGTGGCTGCAAAAAAAGGATCACAGGTCAATGACCCGATGGATGGACAAGGTTTTACTAAAAATTCCGCCGGCGGTATTCTGGCCGGCATTACCACCGGACAGGATATAATTGTCCGGGTTTACTGCAAGCCGATTCCCTCGATTGCCCTGCCACAACAGACGATGGGTATGGACGGTCAAAGTCATCCAATTGAAATTCAGGGACGGCATGATATCTGCGTTATCCCAAGAATTGTGCCGGTGTGTGAAGCCATGGTGTGTCTTACGCTGGCCGATCACTGGCTCAGACAAAAGGCGAACGCCAGATGAAAAATATGACCGTGGGCATTATCGGGGGGACAAACGGCATGGGGCGCTGGTTGGCTGATCTGCTGAAAGCGCAAGGCTGCCACGTGCATGTGACGGGCAGGAAGACGAAAATGACGTCCAAGGATGTGGTTAATATTTGTGATGTGATTGTCGTAGCCGTTCCCATTGCGGCGACCGCCGGTGTCATCGGGGAAGTCGGACCGCTGATGAAACAAGGCCAGTTACTGATGGACTTAACCTCGCTGAAAAAAGAGCCGGTGGCGCTAATGCTTAAGCATTCCGAAGCCGATGTGGTTGGTTGCCACCCGCTGTTCGGTCCGTCCATCAAGGAGTCTGCGGGTCATGCTATTGTTTTATGCCGGGGTCGGGGTGATGCCTGGTATGCTTGTATCAAGACCCTCTTTGAAAAAACCGGTTATTCTGTTTTGGAAAAAACGCCCGACGAGCATGATCGGATGATGTCGATTGTGCAGACGCTCAACCATCTCAATACCGTCGCGCTGGGCATGGCGATTGCCGAAACCGGAATCCCGCTTGGGGATGTTAATCAATTTTTCACGCCAATCTTTAAAACCAAAATGGATATTGTTGAAAAAGTATTCACCGAAACGCCCGAACTCTACGCCGATATTATCGCCGGAAATCCCGATATGGAAAACGTGCTTCGGTCCTACGAACGGGTTGTCCGGAATATTCGTGATCTGGTTACGGCGGGTGATGGCGCAAGGTTGAAAAAGGCGATGGAGAACACGGCAAAAAAATTGTTCGGTTGATTGAAGGCCGGCGGGTGCCTGCAACGTTGATATTTCTTTTTGATTTTTGCAGAAGTTCGTGTATTTTAACCATCCTATTAAACGTTCAAGCAAAAGGATCGTTCAATGTCTATGGATGAAAATATCAATCAAGTAGCCGATATGATCGCTAAGGCAAAAAAGGTTGTTGTCTTTACCGGCGCGGGTATCAGCACAGAATCAGGCATTCCCGATTTTCGCGGTCCCGGCGGACTTTGGACAAAGTATGATCCCGACGATTTCACCATTGATAAATTTCTGGGATCCCACGCGACTCGCAAAAAAATGTGGCAGCGATTGCGCGAAGGTGGCCTGATGGAAGACGCAATGCCTAACGCGGCCCATTATGCCATTGTTGATCTGGAGAAGATGGGCAAACTCAGTGCGCTGGTTACACAGAATGTGGACAATCTGCACCAGAAGGCGGGTAGCAACCCCGCGCTCATTCGCGAACTGCACGGCAACATGCAAATGCTGGTGTGCCTGAACTGCCGTGAGCGTTATCCCATTGCTATGATCCAGGAAAAATATGCCGATTCCGACATTATTCCGACTTGCGAATACTGCCGGGGCATTCTCAAGCCCGATGTCATTTTCTTCGGCGAAGCGCTGCCGCAGCAGACGCTGACTCAGGCTCTGCGGGAAGCCGAGGAATGCGACCTGATGATGGTGATCGGTTCTTCACTGGTTGTTTACCCGGCGGCTTATGTTCCTGTTCAGGCCAAGCAGGCGGGCGCGGATCTGGTGATCATTAACAAAGGTCCGACCGAACAGGATCATCAGGCCGATGTGCGTATTGACGCCGCAGCGGGGGAGACGATGACCAAGATATTAAATCGGCTGACCCTCTTGCAGGGGGTTCGGAGCTGATAGGCTGTAGGCTTTTAGGTCTATGCAGGCGAGCGTTTTGCACCCATCATTTAATCCTGACTGTCTAACTGCCCACAGCAGAAAGGACTATTTTATGTGTCTGATTCTTTTTGCGTATCAGATTCATCCTTCCTACCGTCTGATTCTGGCGGCCAACCGTGACGAATTTTATGATCGGCCATCTTCGCCTGCTGATTTCTGGATCAAACATCCCCAGGTTCTGGCGGGACTTGATTTGAAAGCAAAAGGCACATGGCTGGGTGTAACCAAAGAGGGAAAATTCGCGGCCATTACGAATTACCGGGATCCGGCCTCCTGGAAAGCTGAAGCCCCGTCCCGCGGCAAACTAGTCAGCCGGTATCTGACAGGAGCCAGCAATCCGGAAAAATATCTCAAAAGGATATCTCGAAAAGCACACGCTTATAACGGCTTTAACTTTCTGCTGGGTGATTTACAAGACCTGTTCGTTTACTCCAACCGAGGTGAAACCCGAAAACTTTCAGCAGGGATTTACGGTTTGAGCAACTGCCTGCTGGATACACCCTGGCCAAAAGTAAAGCGGGGCAAAAAACTGCTTAAAGAGGCGCTCACTGAAAAAGGAAAAGGACTGGAGGAGGCTTTGTTTGCCCTGCTGGCGGACCGTCACGTTCCACCGGACAGTCAGTTGCCTCAAACCGGCATAAATCTGGAATGGGAGAGAATTCTGTCGCCGATGTTTATCACCAGCCCCGTTTACGGCACGCGCTCATCCACGGTTTTGCTTATGGGAAATAATAAAAGCATAAAATTTATAGAAAAAGTTTATGATGGCGAATCAGAACCGTGGGTGACCAGTCGGTTCTCATTTTTTCAGAGACCGGAAAAATAAAGGAGGATGGCATGAAGGTCGTTTATTCCGAGGAGTATAAACAGGTCTATTCGTATGATCCCGCGTCCAATCCCGGCAGAATTGAATCCATAGAATTTGCTCTCGCGGGCAAGGTCGATTATGTCGAGCCGCAACCGGCTTCGGAAGAAGATATCGCGGCCGTGCATACCTCAAGGCACATTGCTGAAGTCCGGCGCGAAGGTGTTTATGAGATTGCGGCGCTTGCCGCAGGCGGAGCGATCAAAGCCGCCGAGATCGGGCTTTCCGAGCCCTGCTTCGCCGTCATCCGGCCGCCCGGCCATCACGCCTCCGCCGATACCGCCTGGGGTTTCTGCTATTTCAACAACATGGCCATCGCTCTGACAAAACTTAAAAAAGCGGACAAAATCAAAAAAGCATTTATTCTGGATTTTGACCTGCACGTGGGGGATGGCAATATCAATATTCTGGGTGGGGAAGGTTATGTGGCGATTCTCAATCCGGCCAGCCAGGACCGCAATGAGTACCTCAAAACCGTTAATAACGCTCTGATAAAAACAGACGCGGATATGATTGCCGTCTCGGCCGGTTTTGACAATCATGAGGCGGATTGGGGAGGTTTGTTGAAGACCGAGGATTATACGGAGATGGGACAATGGGTCCGGGAAGCGGCCCGCCGTAATGCCGGCGGCTGTTTCGGCATTCTCGAAGGCGGTTACAATCATACAGTCTTGGGCAAAAACGTCTGGGCGTTTATGGAGGGATTGAGCGGCTAAAAAGGAAAAGCTTGATCGGGCGGAGTCTTTTGCTCAACCGCGGTTTCCGGACTGAAATATTTTTCCGCTTTTTTATGAATCGGCTTGGCGTGGACGATAATGGATCGGGGCGCCGTCGGACAGGCGAGTTGACACGCGCCGCATCCGATGCAGTATTGCTTATCGATTTCAGGGTACAGAATGTTCTCCTTATCAACAAAGCGGATGGCGTGCGTGGGGCAGACTTCGCCGCAGGCGCCGCAATTCCGATGATCGACAAAAACAACGCAAACATCTTTTAAAAGTTCAGCCTCGCCAATCTGTGTCAGCTTCTTTTCGTCCAGGGAAAGCGCAAGGATCGCACCGGTGGGGCAGACCTTGCCGCAGATGTTGCATTCATATTCACAAAAACTTTTTTCATAATTCATTTTAGGCTGCAACAGACCGGATACGCCGAAGTCCATAAAAGTCGGCGTCAGCACCTGCGTCGGGCAGACGCTGACACAAAGAGAACAGGCCGTGCAGGCCTGTGTAAAGTGCTTTGTATTCAAGGAGCCCGGAGGTGTAACGGGCGGATTGGCCTGTGCGGCATGGGTGCCCAGAAACGTGCGGATGTTTGTATTGAACGCGATAAAACCGGCGGCGGCTGCAACACTTCCAAGAATAAAACCCCGACGAGCCGATGACCACGTATGTGCGTGGGTTTGACTCCACCTGCGCTGATAGATGATGGTGGCTTTGGAACAGGCGTTAAGGCAGTTAAAGCAGCCGACGCAACGGCTCATGTCGATGGAGGCCGTTTGCGGATCAATACAGCCCGCCTTGCACATATTTTCACACCGCACGCATTCGGAGCAGGACTTTTGATTCAGTGTGAAATGGAAAACAGATATGTGCGATAGCAATCCTAAAAAAGTTCCCACCGGACAAAAAGTATTACAATACAGGCGGCCACGCGTTGCGGCAAGGTACATCATCAGCAGAAAGAAAACAACCGTCACGGCCAAAACCGACAGGGAAACGAAGGCTGTCTGCTTCGGATACAGGTAAATGTTCAAAGGCTTTAAAACCAAAATTCCCAGATTGTAAGTCCAGACAAACAGTGGTTGAAGAAAATGCGTGAAAATTCTTCCTGCAAGAGAGGTGGGGTCAAGTAGACTGACCAGCGATAGGGAGCCGATCAATGCCGTCGCGACCGTTAACGCCAGGAGCGAATAGCGCAAGCCGTTTAGCGGTCTGGAAAAAGAATGCCCGGGCTGTCGTCTAAATCTTTGCGATCCGGCGATCAGCAAATCCTGTAGTGCGCCAAGCGGGCACAGGAAAGAACAGTAAACCCTGCCGAAGAACAGAGTGGTCACCACTATAAAGATCAGACCGATGATGCATAAAGCTTCCGGCTGCGTGACCGTATGCACCAAGGCCGGTATCCCTTGAAAAGGGAGTAGAAAAGTCGAGAGACTGACGGACAGCTTTTCCGAACCCAAAAACAACAAAATAAACAAAATAAGAATGATTCCGGATGTGACTTTGCGGATTCTGATCAGATTCAAGGACGACGCCTCTTGTTTTAATGGAGAGAACGGTTTTGCCATCCCGCGGGATGGTTGCCAACCCTTTCCTACATCGCGTACGTGACAATTTTTAACTCTTTTAAATTCATATTGCCGGTTTTCTGTGCATGGGCGATTCTGATGTAATCTATCTCTTCCGGTTCCTTCCCGAATATCCTGGCGGCTGCAGCGTCAATGGCGACAATGTCTTTCGACAAAAGCAGGGTTTTTTTCATCTGGACATTGGCAGACCGGGGGTTCGACGGACCGGATGGTCCATGGCTCATCAGTACACGATAAGCGTCCACCACGTTGAGATCGGGTTTGCGATACATGCAGAAATCTGCGATACACTGATCCAGACCGGTCAGATGGTATTCCATGCGGTTTTTAACGATTCCCATCAGGTTTTTCATGGCGATGGATAAATGTGCGGAGCTGTGATGCTTGAGCACCGGCGCGTTGATGAAAACATCGCAATCCAGAATCAGGCTGTGTACATCCGCTGTTTTGAGTTTTTTCCCACCGGGAATTTTGACTTCACGGTAACTGAAATCATCGATGGGCACCACAATGCCGCGGGCCGCTTTTGACGCTTCTTCAATACCGCTCAATTTGTAGCAATTTCTGGCGTTGCCGGGGGTGGCTGTCACGACGTTGTCGAAAACATAAACTCGTTTGGCGCCCGCCGTGTAGCAGGATTCAATGAGAGTTTTGATAAGCAGTGGATTGGTGGTGGCTCCGACCTCTGGAACACGCGGAAAGCCAATGTTGGGCTTAACGACAACGGTCTGGCCTTTTTTGACAAACTGATTCATGCCGCCCATCAGTTCGATGGCTTTTTTGAACATTGCGTCGGGTTCACCGTTTTTAACGGCGACCAGATCGGGGATACGGGCAGGTTCTTCCTTCGCCAGGAGAAAATCCGGTTTACCGAGAATAGCCGCGCCGCCCGCGATCAGGCCGAGCGATAAGCCTTTAGAAATCACTTCCCGCCGGTTAAATTTTTGCGTGTCTATCATGCTCGCCTCCTGTTCATGGTGCGTTGATAGTAAGAGACAAATAAAATTTGCTGGTGGGTAAGAAGTATAAGGAGAAAGTGATCCTGTGTCAATGAAAAGAGGATATCAACGATGCGCTTCTCTCGATAATATTTATGGAGGAGGCAATAGGTCAGCCTATTTAGCGACTATTATTCTTTTGACATGCCGGTTTGAATTTCCTATACTGCAACACGAAAGGCCAGGCACTGATCAAGAACTGTTGACGGCCCCGTGTTGCTGACTACTGTTTTGTCTCTAAGTGATTCGCAAAATTTGGAGGGACATGATGGCCATCATTGCTTTCATCATGTTTTATCTTTTTTTTCCTGTTGTCGCCATTTACCTAGCCAGGAAAAATGCCCTCTGCAACAAGCTCGGCGCGGTTGTGATCTGTTATGTCGCCGGGATAGTTATCGGAAACATTGGACTCTTCCCCGCGCCTCTTGCCACCGTACAGAATCCCCTCATGCTGATTGCCATCAGTCTGGCTTTGCCTCTGATGTTTTTTTCCATTGACGTACGCCGCTGGAGCAGGCTCGCGGGGAAATCGCTTCTTTCCTTCGGGCTGCAGACCGTGGCGATCATAATTGTCGCCACCCTGGGTTTTTTCATCTTCCGCGACTGGGTGGGAGCAGAGACCTGGAAACTGGCCGGCATGTTCGTCGGAGTTTACACCGGTGGAACGGTGAACTTGGGCGCCATTGCCACGGCGTTGCGTACCGATCAAACCCTGTATCTCGCTGCGCACACGTCCGATGTGGTGGTATCGACCGTCTATCTGCTTTTTCTGATGACCATCGGACAGCGGATTTTGCTTAAATTTCTGCCCGCCTTCCAGCCGGCTGAAACCGCATTCTTGGAAAAGGACCCGGATTTCGATTCATACGCCGGTATATTCGAAAAAAAGACTCTTGTTCCGCTCCTGGGCGCCTTGGGACTTGCGGTACTGATCTTTATAACGGGCGGCTTATCCTTTCTGATCTGGAAAGAGGATATAGCCTTTGTGGTGGCGATCCTCGCCATATCCACGCTGGGTATCGCTTTTTCGTTCGTTCCCGCAATTCGGAATATCCGGATGACCTACCAGATGGGCAATTACTTTATCCTGATATTCTGCCTTGTCGTGAGTTCCATGGCAGACTTCAACCGGCTGGTGTCCACCGCCCCGATCATGCTCGCCTATGTGACGTTCACAATATTCATCTGCCTCCTGCTGCATGTGGCACTGGCAAAGATATTCAAGATCGATACGGACACGGTAATCATTACATCCGTTGCGGGAATCTGCTCGCCTCCTCTCGTCCCCATGGTTGCTTCGGCACTGAAGAACAAGGAGGTGATAGTTTCCGGGGTGATTACGGGTATCATCGGCTGGGTGGCGGGAACATACCTCGGTATTGCTGTGGCCTATATGCTTCAAGGGTTGGGTTCTTAATCGACTTACGACATCAAGGAGGACATCCATGAAACTCTATGAATTTACAAAATCCTACCAGCTTTTTGAGGAAGCCCAGAAATACGTGCCCAACGGCATCTACGGGCCCCGCACGCCGGCCTTCCTCACCTTCGGCTCTTATCCTGCCTTCATTCAACGAGGCGAGGGATGCAGAATCTGGGATGTGGATGGAAACGAATACATCGACTACATGTGCTCTTTCGGAACCAATCTCCTCGGGCTTAAACACCCGAAGGTGGATGCTGCGGCAAAAGCACAGTGGGAAAAAGCGGACTGCTTCACGCTGCCTTCCGACCAGTGGCTGCCTCTGGCAAAAAAAATTGTGGGGACTGTCAACGGCGTCGACTGGTGTGTTTTCGGTAAAAACGGCTCCGACGTGACCTCTTACGCGATCACGCTGGCCCGGATATTCACCGGGAAAATGGATATACTGCTGGCGCAGGGTTCTTATCATGGCTCCCACTTCTGGTGCCAGCCTCATGGGCAGGGTGTGCCGGAGGAATGGAAAACCCATGTCCATTATTTTGAATACAATAATGTGAACGACCTCAAACGGGTTTTGTCGGAACACAGCGGGACCGTTGCCGGTATAATGCTCACGCCGCACCGGCACGACGCTATGAAAGATCAGGAACTGCCTGCAAAAGAATTCGTCGATGCGGTCCATGAGCTTTCCCAAAAGGATGGGTTCATGATTATCGTCGATGATGTCCGCTGCGGATTCCGGCTTGATCTTGCGGGGAGCTCAAAGCATTACGGCTTCAATGCCGATATCCAGTGCTTCGGCAAGGCCATGGCAAACGGTTATGCCATCTCGGTGGCTGCTGCTCGGGAAGAGCTGAAGGAGTCGGCAAAAAATATATTCTTTACCGGCACCCATTTTTTCTCCGGTGTTCCCTTCGCGGCTGCCTTGGCGTGTATCGACGAAATTCAGGCCAGCGGCGCAATTGAGTATATCAGAAAAACGGGAACTATGCTGATGGACGGCCTCAGGCAATCTGCCAGCGCTTGCGGCGTGTCCGTCAGTGTCACCGGACCGCCGGCAATGCCTTACATGACCTTTTCCAATGACCCACTTTTTGAAATGAACCGGTTTTTCTGCGGGCAGGCGGCGCGGCGCGGCATCTTTTTTCACCCCCATCACAATTGGTTTGTGTGCGCGGCCTTGAAAGAATCCGACATTCTCCAAACAATCGACGTGGCCTCGGTTTGCTTTAAACTTACGAAGGAAAAATTCGGTGGCTGAGATGAAATGGTACCACATCGGGATAAAAGTGAGAGACAGCGAAGCATCCATCAGGTTTTACCGGGATATACTGGGGCTCGATATAGTCGATACGGTGGAGGTCTGGGGAAAGAAATTCACCTTTGTGGGAAACGACACCATCCAGATCGAAATTGAGCAGGCCAATCCTGGTGATACCCAGGCTGATCCTTCCGCGATGACCGGGCTGAACCACTTCAGTGTGGTGGTGGACGATATACACAAGTTTGTGAAAGAAGCACGCGGAAAGAGCGCCGACGTGCTGATGGACCCGTTTAATCCCAGGCCTGACCGGTTCACAACCTTCATCAAGGATCCGGACGGTGTTTTGATCCAGGTCATTCAGTATGTGAAATCAGTGGTATGAAAAGACCACTGATCTATAGGATGCATTGCAATCTGGTTCCCCAAATATAAAAAAGGAGGTCTATACGCGATGTCGGAAGAAACCCACAAAAAAATTCATGACGAAAAACATCTGGACAAATTGACTGTCAAAGAATTGCGGGATATTGCCGCCGAGTTTCCCCATGAACGGGCGATCCACGACATGAAGAAGGAGGAACTCATCGCCTTCATCAAGGCGGCGAAAGGCATCAAAGATGAAGCGCCCCTCAAGAAAAAGAAACATGTGGCCAAAATCAAAATGTCCAAGCCTGAACTCAAGGCGAAAATCCGCGCACTGAAAGGTCTCCGACGGCAGGCACTGGAATCCAGTGAAACTGAAAAAGCTGTCCTGTTGCGTTATCAGATCAGCAGACTGAAAAAAATATCACGTCGTGTCGTTGCAGGGTGACAAAGTAATATGTGGCGTGTGACAGGGGCGCAAAGGACGGTGTAGGCCTTCGCTAAAGACGATGGGTAATGGGTCGGTGATTTCCCTTCAATCCCCGCCCTTGGTGGGCGGGGATTGAAATCAGAAAACGTCGGGTGATCGTTTTCTTCGATTACAGCATTTCAATGGAGCACGCCATCGATACCCCGCCACCGCCGCACAACGTGGCCATTCCCAGCGACTTGCCGTGTTTTTTCATGGCGTGAATCAGCGTGACTATAATCCGGCAACCGGTGGATCCTACCGGATGTCCAAGGCCGATACCCGATCCGTTGATATTGGTAATTTCCCGGTTAATGCCCAATTCTTTCTCGCAACCCAGATACTGGCCTGCAAATGCTTCGTTGATTTCCATCAACTCAAAAGCATCCATGGTAAGCTTCGGGTCATTTTTAAGCAGGTTTTTTACGGCTGGAACCGGGCTTAAGCCCATGACGGAAGGATGGCAGGCGCCACGTGCTGAGGAACGGATTCTGGCAATCGGCTTTAATCCTAATTCTTTGGCTTTTTCAGCTGACATGATGATCATGGCTGAAGCGCCATCGTTTAATCCGGAAGAGTTGCCGGCCGTTACCTTGCCTGTTTTGGGAATAAATGCCGGCGGTAATTCCTGCAACTGCGCCATCGTCAAACCCGGACGGAAATGTTCATCCTTGTCAAAGATAATGGGTGGCTTGCCTTTTTTCTGGGGGATTTCAATGGGTACAATTTCTTCCTTGAAATCACCATTCTTGGTAGCGCGCTCGGTGTTGTTATGACTGCGCAGAGCGACCTCATCCATTTCCTGGCGGCTGATGTTCAAAAGCTGGGCGATCAGTTCTGTGGTGTGGCCCATGATATAAGGCTTCCCCTTTAAACTTTCGAAAGGCTGGCCTGATTTGACGGGACCATCGTCCGATAATGGCATCACATAAGAGCCGCAGTGCAAAGCGCGGATCAGGGAGTCCACTAAGACGCTGTCCTGAAGGCGACAGCCCCATCGTGCATCAAAACTGGCATAGGGGGCGCCGGACATATGCTCAAGGCCGCCGGCCAGAATGATATCAGCCATACCGCTTTGGATCATAGCCATGCCGCTGATGACGGCTTCCATCCCTGAAATGCACACGCGATTCACGGTGACAGCGGTTACTGTATCCGGAATGCCGGCTAGCAGAGCCGCCACGCGAGTAGTATTGAGTGTGTTAGGGTGTTCAAGGCAGCAGCCGAACCTGACATCATCAATCGTGGCCGGATCTATTCCGGCACGCTTGATGGCCTCTTTCATGACAACGGCCCCGAGACGGGCTCCGATCATGTTCTTCAATGTGCCTCCAAAAGTTCCAATAGCTGTTCTGCACGCCGATACAATAACTACATCTTTCATCGTATAATCTCCTTTTTGGTAGAGTGAATAAATCCCTGGGGCCATTGGGATGGAAATCAAGACAACCATCCAACGCGTAGCGGATCGATTTGGTTTAATCCGTAAATCTTTCCAGAGGGTTTTCCTTTTAAAGCCAGGGCAGGGGAGATGTCAAGAAGTTTTCGGCTATTGACATATGTGTCCGGTGAATTTCTGATAAATTTACAATAAACTGAATGAGCATCATCGCGGGGTTGTTGAATATTTTGTTTAAAAACCGACTGAAAAGACAACTATTTAGTGTCAGGTGGAGCAGGACAGAAGGATGAGGGGAGTAAATCTTAGCTCACTTTTCCCGGAGTTCCGCGATATGCTTTACCTGAGCGCTCAGGTTCGTCACGTAGGCGACCCGTTCCTGCAATATGCCGCCCTTGATGTCGTATTCAGTATGGGCCATGTCTTGAATTGCTTTTTCAATGTCGCCGTCAGCTGCGTCCAGGTAGCTTTCAATAAGTTCGCGGTACCGGAAAGTCTCAGACAGAGAGCGTTTCAAAAAATCCTTTGCGTCCTCATGCGTCAGTACCCAACCGTGGCCCAGACAGACTATTTCAGGCTCAATAGAAATCATCAGTTTCAGTGAGTCGATATAGTCCCGGTAGGACGCAAGAAACTCAACCTGCAACTCGCTTCTTGTTTCATCCTGAAGAACACCGCAGGCCTCGCTGGGAAACAAAGCTTTAATTTCCGGAAAGTAAAAAGCCAGCGAGTCCTTGGTATGGCCCGGCGTCTCATAAACGCGGCAGGTCAGTTCGCCCAGGTCAAATTCATCTCCTTGCTTCAAGAGAAGGTCTGTTTCAAATGGATGCAACGTCAGATCTTCCCCGGCGGTATTGTATTTCAGGAGTTCGACATGGTTGGCGCTGAGGCGGTTCATCATTTCCAGTACCGATGGTTTCTTTAACAGACCGGCAACCCGCGCGTGTGCACCGATCCTGAGGCCGGGGATGTGCCGCTTCAAATAATGCGCAGAGCCAATATGATCATAATGTGAATGGGTTAAAAAGAGATAATGGAGTTGATCAATATCGCCAAAGATGTCCTTGACAGAAGTGAGGTAGCGGGGTCCCAGAAGATTCACACCCGCGTCAATCATCAGATTCTTCTTTTCACCACGAATTACATAGGTGGGATACCAGGCATTCGGAATCGCCGTGATCCGCTCATGTATTTGCCCTTTCGCCTGTTGCTTCATACAATACCTTGCCGTCTGCTAGTCGTCGCCAGCAGTTCCGGGCTGATTATAATGTCATTTAAATCTTTAATGAACCGTCACGAAGCAGAGCGATGTAATATTCCGTTTTCCAATTTTCCTCTTCATCTTTTTTATTTTCTTTCACTCAGTTCCAGTAGAATACCTCCGGTGGATTTGGGATGGACGAAGGCGATTTTCGCGCCGCCCGCTCCGTAGCGCGGTTTTTCGTCGATCAGACGCACGCCTTGGGCTTTGAGTTCGGTCAGCGCCGCTTCCAGATTATCCACGCGCAGCGCCAGATGCTGCATGCCTTCGCCGTTTTTCTCAATATATTTGGCGATAGGCCCATCGGGCGATGTGGATTCCAGAAGCTCGATTTCCGAATCCCCTACGGGAAAGAAACAAACCTTTACTTTCTGTTCCGCCACTTCTTCCACGCCCGCTGATTTAATTCCGAGCATTTCATAAAGCTTGGAGCTTTCCGCCAGACTCTTGACTGCGATGCCGATGTGATCCACCTTTAAAATGTTCATGATAATCTCCTTTTGCTAAAACCTCTGTCCTTTCAGGCAATCGAGCACTTTGGCGGCGGCTGTGGTGGGGGTGACGATCCCTTTTTCAACATCGGCCAACAATTCGGTAAGTATTCGGGCAGCAGGACTTTCGTAAAACCATTCCTGCACGCCTTCGCGAACCATGAATTTTAACCATTCCCGTGCCTGTTCCTGTCTTTTCAACTGCAACTCGCCGCTTGCGGTCAGCTTCTCGCGATGATCCAGGATGATGTTCAAAATGTTTTGTAGCCCGGCTTTCGTGATGGAACTGCACGTGACTACCTGTGGTGTCCAGTTTTGATAAGGGGGTGAAAGCAGGTGAAACGCCGTTTCATACTGCCGCCGTGCGATGTTGGCTCTTTCAACATTGTCGCCATCGGCTTTGTTGACGGCCACTACGTCAGCCAGCTCCAGAACGCCTTTTTTGATGCCTTGCAATTCGTCGCCGCCACCGGCGATCATCAGCACCAGAAAGAAATCGACCATCGATGCCACGGTGACTTCCGATTGGCCGACGCCGACGGTTTCGATCATGACCACGTCAAAGCCCGCCGCTTCACAAACCAACATCGTCTCGCGTGTCTTGCGGGCAACCCCGCCCAGTGTCTTCCCGGAAGGGGAAGGGCGGATAAAAGCTTTATCGTTTACGGCCAGCTTTTCCATCCGGGTTTTATCGGCTAGGATGCTGCCCCCTGTTTTAGGACTGCTGGGATCAACCGCCAGAACAGCCACCTGATAATTTTTTTGCGTCAACATAGCGCCGAAACTCTCGATAAAGGTGCTTTTGCCTGCGCCCGGAAGCCCCGTGATGCCCAGGCGAAGAGCCTGGCCTGTGTAAGGCATCAGCGCATCCAGAATTTGCCTGGATAATGCCTGATCGGCAGGCAGTGAGCTTTCGACGAGGGTGATCGTTTTGGCCAACATCCGCCGGTCCCGGTCCAACACACCTTGAATGTAGGACTGTCCCTCTCGTTTTTCCATCTTCGTCTCACCTTCAGGTTTGCCCTGTACTTCCGAAAATGTTGTCGCCTTTACACGGTTTCATCGATCCAACTGATTTAAATTGCAGTGATTATACCGAAAGGTGGCGGGGTGGGCAATTTAAATTTTGTTGGAGGTTATTGATATTCCCCGAGTAAAACATTTTGACGGCACGATGAATCATTATCTATTTCGCTATTTTTGCCTGAATCCGGTCCTGATATTCGGTGATCTCGTGCCTCAGGATGTCGAGGTCGGCGATGCGGTCGTCAAGTCTCTTGAGATGATTGCCCAGCAGTTCCAAAAGACGCTTGAGGACTTTCTCGTTGGATTTTTCGTAGGTCCACATGGCTTCGAGTTCCTGCATCTCCGAAAGCGTCATCCCCATGATTTTCAAACGCTTGATTAATTTCAGGCGTCGCAGATCGACGTCTGTATAGATTCTACGGCCTCCCTCAACGCGTTTTATGGAATTGAGCAGGCCTATTTCTTCGTAATAGCGGATGGTCCGCTGGCTCATTTCCAGTTTTTTAGCGAGTTCGCCGATGGACGTAAATTCGTCACTCATGGTTGCTCCTGATTTTTAGAAAGAGATTGCAGAGGCGCGCCGCGGCAGGCCCCCGCGCATTTATGTGTTGAATTTTTCTTTCAGCTCCCGCTTCAAAATTTTTCCTGATGGATTTTTGGGTAACTTATCGGCAATGACCACCTTCTTGGGGCATTTAAACCCAGCCAACTTTTCTTTGCAGTGGGCGATAATCTCCTTGTCGCTGAGGGTCACGCCTTTCTTCGGCACAACCACGGCCGCAACAATCTCTATCCATTTCGGATCAGACAGGCCGATTACGGCTACTTCTTCGATACCGGGATACTGGTAGAGAACCTCCTCGACTTCGCGGGACGCGACGTTCTCGCCGCCTGTTTTTATCATGTCCTTCTTGCGGTCCACCACATAGAGATAGCCGTCTTCGTCGAACCGGCCCAGATCCCCGCTGTGGAACCAGCCGAACTCGAAAGCCTCTGCGGTTTTTTCCGGGTCGTTAAGATAACCAGTCATGACATGGCCGGATCGATGGACGATTTCTCCGACGGTTCCGACCGTAACGAACTTTCCATCGTCGTCCATGAGCCTCGTTTCGACATTCAGAACTGGTTTGCCCGCGGATCCCGGCTTTAAAAGCTGATCCTCAGGCTTCAGGATGGTGGCCACCGGCCCCATCTCGGTTTGTCCGTAATAGTTCCAGAGCTTCAGACCGCGGAACGTAACGGAAAGCTGCTTAATAATTTCCACCGGCATGATGCTGGCGCCATAGGCCGCCTTTTTCAGGCTGGCGTGGTTGTGTTGCCTGAATTCCGAATGGTTCAATATCCCGATCCAAACTGTCGGCGGAGCAAACATGTGCGTGATCTGGTATTTTTCGATGAGCCTGATCATTTCCAAAGGATCCGCTTTGTGCATGATGACATTGGTGGCTCCGATATACAAATAGGGCATCAGGAAACAGTGGAGCTGGGCGCAATGAAACAGGGGCAAGGCGTGCAGGCTTACATCGTCAGTCTCATACTGTCCGTCGAAAATACAACTGTGATACTGCGACATGAGAGCTCTGTGTGAGAGCATGGCGCCCTTGGGCTTGGACTCTGTTCCACTCGTGTAGGGAATCTGCACGATATCTTCCGCACTGACTTCCACCTGGGGCTCGTCGTAGGTCATGGCCTCCATTTCCGCGATCATGTTGAAGAAACCCTCAGGAACCAGAGAATCACCCAGGGGGAGGAAGCCCCACTTTTCCACCGTGGTAAATTTATCCTGGTCTTTGGCAATGATCGGGTACAGGATGTCTTCGACGATGAAGATCCGCGAGCCTGAATGATTGATGACGTAAGCGATCTCCTCGGCGTTGAGCATGTAGTTGATGGGAACTTGGATAGCGCCGATCTTGGCCAAGCCGATCATGCTGATGGGGTAGTAATGCGAGTTGTACGCGTAAACCGCAACCCGGTCGCCCTTTTTAACCCCGCAGCTGGTCATGAGGTTGGCAAAACGCCGCGCCTCCCGCTCGAGTTCGTAGAACGAAAGTTTCAGGTCTCGGAAAATGATGGCGGTTTTATCGCCGTATTTTGTTGCGGCCCTACGGGCCATATCGCCAATGGTATCACGATAGCAGATGTTGCTCATAATCTTTTACCTTTATCTTATTGATATTTTTTTTCAAACATCTCTTTCATTTTGAACTTTTGAATTTTGCCGCTTGCCGTCATCGGGTAGCTGTCGACAAATTCCCAGTATTTGGGAATTTTGTGCCGCGCGATTTTTCCTTTGCAGAACTCGATGAATTCCTCCGCTGTTGTTTTGTGGCCGTTTTTCAACTGGATGACGGCCAGCACCTGCTCTCCATATTTCTGATCGGCAATTCCGATGACCTGGACATTGACGACTGCCGGATGTGTGAAGAGAAATTCTTCCAATTCTCGGGGATAAATATTTTCGCCGCCCCGGATGATCATATCTTTAATCCGGCCGGTTACTTTAAAATACCCGTTTTCGTCCACTTCTCCCAAATCGCCCGTATGCAGCCATCCATCTTTGTCAATCGCGTCGGTTGTGGCTTCCGGCATTTTGTAATAACCTTTCATCACGCAGGCGCTGCGGGTAATAATTTCGCCCTGTGTGCCTGCCGGTAAATCCTGGCCGCTTTCCGGATCAATAATTTTACCTTCGATATTCGGCAAGAGGCAGCCGACGGTTGCAACGCGCAGATCAACCGGATCATCGCGCCGTGTCATTGTCATAACCGGTGAGGACTCGGTCTGGCCGAAGGCAATGACAATTTCGGAGCAGTGCATCTTTGTGTTTACCTGATTCATGGTTTCGACGGGGCAGGGCGCGCCCGCCATAATGCCGGTGCGCAGGGACGTCAAATCGTAGCGGTCGAAATCAGGATGATGTAAAATGGTTACAAACATCGTCGGCACGCCGTTGACCGCCGTGCATTTTTCTTGCGCCATCGTTTCCAACGCTTTTAGCGGATCGAAATATTCCAGGATCACCATAGCAGAGGCGTGATACACGCAGTTGAGTGTGCTCATGACGCAGCCGAAACAGTGAAAGACAGGCACCTGAATAAGCAGGCTGTCTTTTTCGGTCATGCCCATCACATCGCCGACCATTCGTGCGTTGTTGACGATGTTATGATGCGTCAGCATGACGCCCTTCGGAAAACCGGTTGTCCCGGAGGTGTATTGCATATTGATCACATCATCATCGGACAGAGAATTCATCCGGTCATCCAGTTCCTGCTCTGTTATTTTCTCGCCCATGTTAATCAGATCGGAGAATTTGAACATGCCGGGCGGATTTTCTTTTTTGCCGATATAAATGACGTTTTTCAAAAGTGGCAATTTGGCGGAAATGAGTTTCCCGGGCTGATGAAAATCGAGTTCCGGTAGAATTTTACGCACCGTGTCGTAAAAGCTGGTGTCGCGATACGTATCAATGAGAAACAGCGTAGTGGAATCGGATTGCTTGAGAATGTATTCCAGCTCGTGCGACTGGTAATTGGTATTGATGGTGACCAGAATGCCGCCGACCATACCCAGCGCAAATTGCAGATAAACCCATTCCGGGACATTGGTTGTCCAGACTGAAACGTGATCGCCGCGTTTGATGCCCAGTGCCAGAAGCCCCCTAGCCGTTTTGCGGCATTGTTCATATAGCTGACTGTAACTGTACCGGACATTAAATTGAGGGCAGATAAGAGCGGGGTTTTCGGGGAAGCGACTGACCGTGTCTTGAATCACATCGCCCATCGTTTTGTTTACAAAATCGGACATATAAAGTACCTCAAAATTTTATTTTTAAGCACATTAAGCTCTTTGCCGAACATGGTTCGGTTTCGGCTCAACGGCTAATTTTAATCAAACGCAATACAAAATCACTTAACGTAAACTGGACTAAGTATGCACGATTTTTAAATTGTATCAATAAATTTTTATGTAAGAGCTGGTATCACAAGAGGATGTAAAGGATATAAATATTTTTAAAATTAAGCATTTAGTTGCTGAACATAAAAAATATGCATGATTTTAATTGATCATGTTTGATCGTGGACGATTCACAATGTTTTTTGTTGACTTCTGAGTCATTTTTTCATTAATTTGTGAAAAATCCAATTACGGAAATGAGGCGCAAAACGGAATGACCTAACCACCCGATGATCTAAAGTTCACTCGAGGTGGCACGTTGTCACGCGAGGTCATAAGTCGTAATGGGTCAATTGAACTATCCTGCAAAGCGGTGGGTTTCAGGTCCGTGGTTCAAGCAAAAAAAGGAAAAAGCCGATGATCGATATCGAATCGTTGATTCCACATCGTGAACCGATCAAAATCATCACGGAGATCCTAGAACTAAACGATAATAGCGGCAGCGCCTCAGCTGTGGTTAATGAACACTGGCCTCTTTGCGACGGCCGGGCGGTCCGTTCGCTTGCTTTGATTGAAGCCATAGCCCAGACAGCCGCTCTGGTGGAAGGTTACAAGCGAAAAAAAGAAGGTAAAGACGGCTCGAAAGGCTGGCTGGTCGGTATCAAGTCCGCCGAATTTAAACAGGATTTCATTGCACTAGACACACGAATCACGGTATTTGTCCGCAGTTTGTATGTTTTTGAGCAATATGGTGTGATCGAAGGCATTGTGAAGTCGGGTGACGATATTCTGCTTTCGGCAATACTTCAGGCCATGCGCCTGAATCATGACGTATCATAAAATAAACAAGGGAGTTCACGGAGATCATGGATGAAAAAAAGATAGCCATTGTGACTGGGGCCAGCCGGGGCATCGGACGGGCAACGGCTGTGGAGCTGGCCAGAACCGGTTATTATGTCGTGATCAATTATAATTCCAGCGAGGCGGCGGCGGTTGAAACGCTGGCAAAGGTTCAAGCCGCAGGTTCGTCTGGTGAAATACAAAAATTCGATGTGGCCAAAGCTGCAGAGGTGAAAGAAGCCCTGGCGAAAATTGTTGAGAAGCATAAAAGAATTGATGTGCTGGTGAATAACGCCGGCGTGACTGCCGACGGTCTCTTTATGCTGATGGGAGAAGAGGAATGGCACGGTGTCATTAATACGATACTCCATGGGTTTTATAATGTAACGAAGCCCGTCTTGCGCGAAATGGTCAGAAAGAAACACGGCGCCATTGTATCCGTCTCTTCCATCTCGGCGATGATTCCCAATCGCGGGCAGGCCAATTACGCGGCAGCCAAAGCAGGGATCAACGCCGCCTCGCGCTCGCTTGCCAAAGAAGTGGCGCGTTTCGGTATTCGGGTTAATGTGGTTGCGCCGGGTCCTATCGGAACGGATATGTTAAGCAGTATGCCGATGGACGAAAACATGATTAAAAGCGTTATTCCGATGGCGCGGGTGGGGAACCCCGAAGAAGTTGCCCGTGTGATCCGCTTTTTGTGTTCTGATGATGCCTCCTATATTACAGGGCAGGTGATTGCCGTCAACGGCGGGATGTTTTAAGGTTGATCCAGATTGCTTCCATGAAAAAAATATTTCTGGTTTTGTTGATTCTGCTGATGCTTGTGCCGGCGAGCGTGCGTGCGGATAACTTTGAACGATTACGCAGGGACTCGTCGCGCATTTCAACCATATCCGCTGATTTTGTGCAAAAGAAGTTCATGAAGATTCTGTCCAAACCACTGGTCTCGGAAGGGAAGTTTTATTATACAGCGCCGGATTCCATCCGTTGGGAATATAGTCAACCCATCAAGAGTGTGGTCATTTCCGACAAGGGGAACACAAAACGCTATATCGTTTCCGGGGGTAAAATGGTTGAAGATAAAACCGGCGGCGCACAAGCGATGAAAATTGTGCTCGATGAAGTGGCCGGCTGGATGAGCGGCAAGTTTACCTCCAATCCTTCCTTTACCGCCACACTGAAAGAAGGATCAAATACGCAAATTACGCTGACGCCGGTGGGGAAAAGCATGGCCGGTATGATTGAAAAAATTGAAATTACAGTTACCCGAAAAGATGCTTCCATTAAATCCGTGCGGATTGTGGAAAGCGCCACAGCAGAAACCCGGATTGACTTTCAGCATGTTGTTATCAACCAGGAAATTCAACCGTCCGTCTTTCAGGGTGTTCAATGAAAGGTTTCATTTTTTTGATCGGTTCTTTGCTGCTCGTTTCCTGTGCTGCCCTACCGGCTATTCGGCCGGTTACGGATCTTGCAGAAAAGAACATTATATGTCCATCACCATTTCTCACGGGAAAAATCCGTCTCATCCACGCGATTGAAGTGCGCGCAGCCGGTCAGGTGCAAACCGTCATGATTGGCGTGACGATGATGGATCCTGTCACACGGACGATTTCCTGCGCCCTGATGAGCGCGGAAGGCGTGGCCCTTTTTGAAGCCGTTTCGGGACCGGATGGGCTGAAAGTCAGCCGGGCGCTGCCGCCTTTTGACGCGGCGGACTTTGCCCAAAAAATGATGGATGATATCGACCTGATTTTTCTAGCGCCCCGGGGTGCGCTTACCGAGAAGGGTATTTTCGCCACCGGTGAGACAGTCTGTCGCCGGCATAAAGAGCCGGGTGGCTGGATTGATGTATGGCAAGGTCATGATGGAGTAATCCACATTTGTCGCTACTCGGAAGGCGGCCGTTTGCAACGTAGCGTGACGCTCGCGGGGAAATTGGCCAATCCCTATTCCATCATTGATCTTCAGGCGTCGGAACGGGTCGATTACTCGCTGATGATGACGCTGATCGAGTCCGAGGCGGTTCGAGATGAACCGCAGTGGAAGGAATAATTGAAGAGTACCCTTGATGAGAAAACCGATCGAAGGAAAAAATATTATTGTCATCGGCGCGGGTGTCGGCGGTCTTTCCGCCGGCATTCTGCTGTTGCTTCTGGGCTATCACGTCACGATTGTAGAAAAAAATCAGGAGCCGGGCGGTCTGATGCGTTCTTATTCACGCCGGGGGATCGATTGCCCCGTGGGTGTGCATTATGTTGGCGCACTCGGGCCTGCTGAACCGTTGGGAAAAATGTTTGGTGTTCTGGGCATTTCCGTGGAGGATTTGTTTTGTCGCATGGGGAGCGAGGGTATCATTGATCGATACCTTTTTGATGATTTTGTTTTTGATCTGCCGGTAGATCTTGATACGTATGAAAAAAATCTGAGGGAGGCGTGTCCGACAGACGGCGCCGCGCTGAATGTTGTGATGAAAAATTTACGCGAGATTGCTGGCTCCATGATGAATTCCCCCTTTTTTTTCAATTCGGGTGATCCCTTTCAGAATATGGATCATTTCCGGCCCATGGGGGAGTTGCTCGATGAGCTGCAGGCGTCCCCCCGATTGCGCGCCGTGCTGGCGGTACCCTGCCAGCTCATCGGCGTTCAGCTTGCCGATTGTCCGGTGATTTTTCATCACATGGTGGTGGCCGGATATTTGTTTTCGTCGTGGCGGTTAAAAGACGGAGGCAGCCGGATGGCGGATGTGTTTGCCGCTCGTTTTGCAGAATTGGGCGGCAACCTGATCTTGAATTCGGCCGTGCGGAAGATTAATATCGCCGCAGGAAAAGTGACGGGCATCAGCTTGGAGAAGGGCGCTGACTTGACCGCAGACGCAGTAGTGGCGGCGATCCATCCGAAGACCCTGCTGGACTTAATGGATGAGAACGCTCTGCGTACGTCTTTGCGGGAGAGAATTTTAACCCTTGAGGAAACAAAGGGCGTGATGGTCGTGCAGGCAAGCGTTGACGCCGCGGCGCACGCTGAAATCGATTATAATATTTACCGGTTACATTCTGACGATAAAGGGTTTATTGAGGACGGCATCTTTTATCAAATACGGCGCGGCAATGATCAAAAAGCCAATTTATTATCCATTATTACCCGTTCGCTATACGGTGATTGGAGTTCCTGGGAAAATACATTAACAGGACGACGCGGGGCGGCCTACGAAGAAAAGAAACAAAAAATGGCCTGTGAGTTGTTGAAGAAAGCTTCAGAAATATTCGGGCCTCTGAAGAATCCAAACATCCTGGATGTGTTCACACCTTTAACGCTGCGTGATTATGGAAATTGTCCTGAAGGCTCCTGCTATGGTGTTTTGCGTTCGTCCCGCCAGCTGCTGAAAATTGCTTCCTTAAATAATCTGCCCATAGGCGGGCTTTGTCTGGCCGGACAAAACGCCTTAGCGCCGGGGGTTTTCGGCTGCATTCTGGGATCGTTCAGTGCGGTGAGACAACTTTTCGGCAATCAGCGATTTGTAAGGGAATTTCAACGGCAACGCTAATGCTGGACGGCGACATTGATTTATGCTAATTTTCGCCACGTTTCCTGGTCAAAAAGAAAATCCTTGTTACAGGCGTACCCGATTGTAAAATAAATCGATATTGTTGACCAATATGCAAAGTTAAAGGAGTCGAATCAAATTTAATGACACGTCAGGATGTTGAAAAAGAAGTCCGGGATATTTTTCTGAGAGCATTTGAGGTTGAGAATCCCGAGATGGATGTCAATCTGCGGGAAGCCTATGGTTTTGATAGTATCGATGCCATTGAACTGTTACTGGAAATTGAAAAGTTTTTGGATTCGGAACTGACGCAGGACGAAAAAAAGAAGGCAATGGATATCCGCACCATGAAACAGATTATTGACTATATTGAAATGCTTGCCCGGAAGCGCGGGCTGGCGGTGGAGTAAATATTGATGGAACGCAGAGTGGTTATCACCGCCTGTTCGGCCATTTCGCCCATCGGTCATGGCAAGGAACAAATTGTCGAAAGCCTTTTAAAGGGAATTTCCGGCGTCAAAACGCTGCGCGAAGATGAACTGATCAGCCGTTTTATTCATTCCCATGTTTACGGAACGGTGAGCTATCCGATTGCGTATGATTTCAGCCGCCAGCACCGCAAGACCATGGGTCCGGTGGCTTATTACGCTTGTCAGGTAGCCAAGGAAGTGCTGGCGCAGGCGGGGCTCCCCGCTGAATTTGTAACGGGAGGCAGGCTCGGCATAGCGTTTGGTTCGATTCACGGCTCTCCCACCGTACAGCGCGATATTTACCGTATTTTTTTTGAAGCCAAGGATAAGGCCTCTTATCAGGGCATTGGTGCGGTCGATTATCTGAAATCCATGGTGCATACCACCGCCGTCAATATTTCTAAAATGTTCGGCATTACCGGCCGCATTATTGCGTCCGGGACAGCCTGCACCACGTCGAGCCAGTCCATCGGTTACGGCTACGAAGCTGTTAAATACGGGTTGCAGGACGCCATGCTCTGCGGTGGCGCGGATGAATATGATACGATCACAGTTGCGGTTTTTGACAACCTACTGGCCTGTTCTACCGCGTTCAACGACCATCCTGAGCAAACACCCAGGCCGTTTGATCGCGCGCGCGACGGTTTGGTGGTCGCCGAAGGCGCGGGGGCCGTCATGCTGGAGGAATATGAATTCGCGAAAAAACGCGGCGCGCCGATTCTGGCCGAGGTGATCGGCTTTGCCTGTAATTCCAACGGCGGTGATCTGATCCTACCCAATCTCGACGGTATTACCAAAACACTTCAGCTCAGTCTGGAAAACGCGAAGATTGACGCCTCGGAAATCGATCTGGTCAGTGCTCACGCCACCGCCACCAAGATGGGCGATATCATCGAGGCTCAGGCCAACGGTGCGGTTTTCGGTTCTATACCTTACGTCGTGGCCCTCAAGAGCTATATGGGTCACACCATGGCGGCTTGCGGTGCCATCGAAACGGTTTTGACGATTTACATGATGCAGGAAGGTTTTATTGCGCCGACGCTCAATTTGGAAGATATTGACGAGCGCTGTGCGATGGTTCATCACGTTCAAAAGCTCATCGAACATCCGGTTAAAACCGCAGCCGTACAAAATTTCGCGTTCGGCGGCGTGAACACCAGCCTGCTCATTCGAAAGTTGACCTGAAATTAAAATGGCCGTTCTTCGATTACTTCAGCGCATCATTGATTTTTGCCTCACGGTGCTTTTATGGGCTTATTTTCTTTTCGGTTATCTTTTTATTCTGCTTTTTCTTTTTATTCCTTCTTATATTCATTTAAAAAAAAGCGACGCTGTTTTGCAGAAGATGAATTACGTCCATTTGAAATATTTTTTTCTCTGGGTGGGTTTTTTGGCACCCCGCACCAAATTTACGATCGATGCGGACGTGCGTGGGCTTCGTTCCTCCATCATCGTCTGCAATCACATTTCTTATCTTGACCCGATCGCATTAATTTCGCTTTTCCCGCGTCAGACAACTATTGTTAAAAATACTTTTTTCAGCGTGCCCATTTTTGGATGGTTTTTGAAAAAGGCGGGATACGTGCCTTCATCACCTTCCGAAATGTACGGCCCTGCGATGATTAACCACCTGGAGAGTATCAAGCGCCATTTGGCAGCGGGCGGCAATCTGTTTGTTTTCCCCGAAGGCACTCGTGGTCGCGACGGTAAACTTGCGCCTTTTAACAAAGGCGTGTTTAGTATCGCGCGATATTGCAATACGGGTCTAGCCCTGGTTTTTATCCGGGATACCGACAAACTGTTTCGGCCCGGAAACTTTTCTTTTAACATGCTGGAGCAAAACGATGTCCGGCTGGAATTAATTGCGAAACTTGCGCCCGATTATCAGGCGGATAATTTTTCAATCAATGCTCTGGCCGATCAGGCCCGACAAATCTTTGAACGAAAAATCTCTGATGTACAGGCCGACAAGGGTGCGGCGGTGGAAGGGAAAAAATAAAAGGCAAATGGCGCAATGTTAAAAGTATAGAGGAATCTGTACCGACCGATACTTGACTTGGCAGACAATGTCCAATTAAGCCTTATCACGGTTATCTGTTACACCAACAAACAACTTTGAAGAATCCTGATATTATAAATTACTGTTTGAAATTTGCGCAAAAAAATGCAGAGCCATTTCTGGCCCTGCATTTCATTCACAAATTAAGAAAATGGTTTTGTCAGATATAGCTCACATACCATCAACAATCACCTTTCTTTTTTGTTCATATTCTTTATCCGTCAGAAGACCTTCTTCTTTTAGCTTCTTTAACTCTCTTAACTTCTGTGCATATCCTGCAGGCTCGGGACTCATTTCCTTAATCTTTGCATCGACTCCTGGTTCTTTTTTACACTTCCATATTTCAAAATTAACAAGAGTAGCATTGACCATACCGCCTATATTCTCTTGACTGGTTGATGTTATCTTATAGGAATCGCCACCAGCGTTATAAACATTGAGTTGAATATAATGAGTCATTACGCTAGCTCGCGATTCAAGATAGGCATTTTTTATAAAAATACATTTTGAAGTATCCGCAACTGACCCAATGCTTTGTTCTGCTTCAGGAGGTAAATAACGGTTGCCACTTGCACAAGCCACAAACGCCAAAAGCATAAAGACAAAAGCTATCTTTTTCATAAATCCTCCTCCTGTTTTTTGTATCATCGAAATCCGTCAATCCAGTTGCTTCAATGTCCTGTAGGTTAAATTCTGATTTGTTGCCTTGATTATTTCAAATCGCGCACCACGATACCCAATAATCTTACTCTCCGAGAGATCATACTTTAGATCCTGAGAAAAGGCAGGTCGTGCTATGTCTTCCTTAAACTCTCTGTAAAGGATGGAAACAACATTACCATAGATTCCAGTATACACTAGCTCTTTCTTAAAGCTGAGTTCGTCTCGCTTTTGAGAGAATGACTTTATAAACGGAATGTCGTCCTTTGGATATGATAATGGTCTTAAATTCGCTGGTAAGGTATAAATCTCAGTTTTTTTTGGGTCTGAGCTGGTAATGTATATCCCAGCTTCAACATTACTCACCGCTGTATTCACCGCTTGGCCATTTGCTAGTAAATTTCCCTTTTTCCCTTCATAATACTTTCCAAAATCATCTTTTCCTTTTTCGACATATCTACCAGGAAGTAGTGTAATTGTAAACTTCGTGCCCATGTTTTCTGCCGGATGTTCGATTGCTTGTTCAATGTCTACCGATGGGATTGTCGTCTGTTTGTCTTTCCAAACGAGACTTTCCCCAACTTCGATTGTGTTGATTACACCGATGGCCGGGTAATCTGAAATAGATGATGAGTAGAAAATTGGTGTGTAGCTGCGTATCAGATGTTCACTCACTCTCGCACATCCTTGTATAAACATGATAACGAGAACGAATGGCTTCTAAATATTATAGCAGGAAGTAGTGACGCAGTTCTGATGCTCTGAGACCTTTGCACAACTCACTTGGTTATTTATTTTTCTAATCAATGTTACCTCG
>ENA-UOWG01000671-UOWG01000671.1-activated-sludge-metagenome-genome-assembly--contig:-NODE-671-length-42209-cov-10.402097_pt1 | contig 42209 bp, 29 predicted proteins | sample MGYA00238147_ERZ761563 | MGnify/ENA primary metagenome ERZ761563 (study PRJEB28884, sample SAMN05720216) | anaerobic digester metagenome | isolation source: active sludge of municipal...
TGTCATGAGCTGGGGTTACGTGTGCAGGAAAGAGTCAGTTGCGGAATCGCTGGGGCATCAGAGAGCGGAGCACGGGCCATTGACACATTGTCCGAGCCGGTACAGGCTGTCATCATGAGAACATCCACGCAGAATGGTATCGTGCTGGTGGCCGCGGTGTATTGTGGCATTGCACAGGCCGAATGGCGCAACACCCTCAAGCCGGCGGGTGAGCCGGCGGGCAAGGTGAAGGTGGTCGAGGCTGGAAAGGCGGTCGGCGTCATTCAGTGCCCGGAGAAAGCCACGGGCCCGGAGAAGAAAGCCGCCGCCGACCTTCAGCAGTGGATCAAGGAGATGACCGGGGCGACGCTCGAGATTACTTTGGGCGATGCCAGGTCGAGAGGCTTCGCGATCCGCACCGACCGTGCACTGGGCGATGAGGGCTACGCCATCGCGGTCGACGGGGAGCGGATCGTTCTGACCGGCGGCAAGTCACGTGGTGCGATCAACGCGGTCTACGCGCTGCTCGAGGAAGACCTCGGCTGCCGGTTCTACACCAACGACTCGATCCGACTGCCGAAGAGCGGCACGCTGGTCGTTGCCCCCGTCGGGCGCCGCTTCATTCCGAAACTCAAGATCCGGGACCCGTTTTATGCCTGCGCTTTCGACCCCGTCTGGTCGTTGCGCAACCGTACAAACGCTCCGAACGCCGCGGTTTCGGAGGAACACGGCGGTCACGTGGATTACGGCGGCATGTTCGTCCATACCGCCGCGCAGATGGTCCCGCCGGACAAATACTTCAAGGACCACCCGGAGTATTTCGCGAAGACGGCGGACGGCGGCCGGTCCACGAACCAACTCTGTGCGACCGAGCCCGGCGCGGTGGATGTCGCCATCGCGTACGTGCGGCAAATACTGAAGGACAAACCGCACACCGAGATCCTCAGCGTCTCGAAAAACGACAGCACCGAGGTTTGCCACTGCGAACGATGCCTCAAGCTGCGCGAATCCGAGGGATCGGACATGGCCAACCAGCTTTTCCTGGTAAATCGCGTGGCCGAGGCGATCGAGAAGGAGTATCCGGAAGTCGTCATCGATACGCTGGCCTACCTGGAGACGATCCAGGTTCCCAAAACGGTTCGCCCACGGAAGAACGTCGTCATTCGGCTATGCAATGACGCGGTGGGCTCATGGTCGCATCCGTTCACGCCGGCCGAGCGCTGCGACGTGGCCAGGCTGGCGAGCGCGTGGAGTGCGGCACACGATCGCATTTCCATCTGGGACTACAACGTCAACTTCAGCCATTACCTCGCTCCGATGCCGAACCTGGACGTGATCGCGGCCAACGTCCGCTTCTGGGTGAAGAACCACGCCGAAGGGGTCATGCTCCAGGGGGGCTACCAGGGCCCGGCCGAGCAGGACGAACTCAAGTGCTGGGTGGCGAGCAAGCTGTTGTGGGAGCCGTCGCGGGACGAGAAGGCTCTGGCGGAGGACTTCATTTGGGGGCACTACGGCCCGGCCGCCCCGGCGATGGCGGAGTACGACGCTCTCCTGGGGCAGGCCATGGCGGAGCACGCAAAGGAGATGGAGTCGCCGGCGGGCGGGATTCGCTACTCGATGGATGCACCATTCATCACGAAAGCGTTTGTGACCAAGGCGAGCGAAATACTGGCGAAAGCGAAAGCCCTGGCCAAGGGCGATGAGCGAATGGTGCGACGCGTCGAGCGTGCGGAGTTGCCGATCCTGTATGTGCAGTGCGTTCGCGGCCCTGAGTTTGTCGGAGACGGGTACGCGAAGGTCGTCGGCGAGTTTGAACGCATCGCACGCCGTGAGAAGATCCAGTACCTGCAGGAGGGCGGGCCGGACTTCGAGCCGAAGCTGGCCGGATACAAGAGCCGCATTTCCGAGCCGACCGGTGGCAAGTGATGAGAAAGGGCCACAGGTCGCGGTGCCGGGCTTGATCCGGCAGGCGAACCTCGTCCTCGGCAAGAATCGCCTGTCCTGCGCCCTCCTCCGTTGTCGCCTCTCAACTTCCCGGCAGGGCCGGGTCGTCTCCTTGCCGTCCAGCCGGCCGCCGGGTAGTCTGCACTGCTGATGTCTGGGAACTTTCAGGACGGCGAAGCCCTGCTTGCCCTCCAACGGGTGCGGGTGCAGTTCGGATCGCTGGTTGCGGTTCGCGACGTGTCGTTTGAGCTGTGTCCCGGACAGCTGATGGGTCTGATCGGGCCGAACGGTGCCGGCAAGACCACCCTCCTGCGAGCGATCGGCGGTATCCAGCCGCTCGACGCCGGGATGGTGCACATCATGGGCAGGAAGCTGACCCCCTGGGCGATCGAGGCCGCACGCGAAATCGGGTTTACGCCGGACAACCCGCCGGTCTACGAGGGCCTGACCGTTCGCGACTTCCTGCGGTTCATCGGCCAAGGGTACAACCTCGATGCGGAGGACATCGAGACCCGGATTGCCTTCTGGCTCGAACAGGTCTGGCTCACCGAGAAGGCCGACCAGAAGATCAGAGCCCTGTCTCGAGGCATGCGTCAGCGGATCGGCATTGCCCGCACGCTGCTGCCGAATCCCAACGTGGTCCTGCTCGACGAGCCGGCCGCCGGCCTCGACCCCGCCGGCCGGGTGCAGTTCCGCCGCCTGCTCTGCAGCCTTCGCGACCAGGGCAAGGCGATCATCGTGTCGTCGCACATTCTCGCGGATCTCAACGAGTACTGCACCCACATCGGCATCATGGCCCGCGGAACGCTGCTGCAGTTTGGCACGGTGGCCGAGATCGCCTCGGCCAGCGGCAACGCGCGGCGTTGCCGGTACACCATCGTACTCACCCGGCCAATCCCCGAGGCTGAGCTTCGCGCCATGCTCAGCGACCTGGACGGCATCACGGAGTTCAGCGTGGATCGCGACCGGATCACGCTGGAATACAGCAACGAGCGGGACGATGCCGCCGAGCTGCTCGCCCAGATGGTCAAGCGGAATCTGCCGGTGGCGGCGTTCGCTCCTCACCGGCCGGACCTCGAGGAAGCCTATCTGCGGACTGGGATTCAACAGGTGGACTGAAGCCATGGCCGAACAGCCGGTTGGATTGGGAGTTGACAACGCCATCGCCTGGGTGCAATTCCGGCTGCGCGGGGGGTGGAAGAACGCGCTTATCGTCGGCGCCGGCTACGTTGCCCTCATCGGCATGCTCATGTTTTTGACCGTGCAGATCGAGCCCAAGGAAATCAAGAACATCATGTACGGCTGGACCATCGGTCTGATGGCCCTGCAGTGCGGCACCTTAATGCTCGTGGCCGGTTCAAGTGTCCGGACGGCCATCCGCAAGGACATCGACAGCCAGTTGATCGAGTCCCATCGCTTGATGCCCGTTTCCGGGGTCAAGGCCGTGGCGGGCTATGTCATCGGCTGCTCGGCCCAGAGCATCACTGTCGCATTGGCCAATGTCTCCCTGGGCATGATCGCGACTGCCGCAGCGAGTCTGTCGATCGCCGATTGGGTGATGGCCAACGCGGTCCTGCTCTTCTTCGCATTGACCAGCTGGGTGGTGATCGCGTTCCTGTCGCTGGTGTCCAAGAGTGCCTTTGCATTGATCCTGGTTCTGGTGATCGTGGCTACATTCAGTCAGGGTGTCGCCTTCCAACTTCTGCCCGGGATCAGCGTTCTGATGGGTCCGATGATTGGAAAGACGATCTTCGGGATCAGCAGTGGGGGCTTCCGCTGGGGGGCCGAGTACATGGTATCGCTCTTCACTCAGGCCCTGCTGGTCATATTCTGTCTAGTGGGTGCTGGCCGCAAGTACCGGCGGAACGACATTCCGGCGTTCGGACCGTACTGGGGCCTGGGGCTGGTCGCCTTGTGGGTGGTCCTTTCGATCATGGGTATTTCCTACTGGGGCAACATCGGTTTTGCCGTCTTGCCGCGATGGACGCGCGAGGCCGGGCTGATGCAGCTGATTGCGTCCATCCTGGTGGCCATCCTGGCGGCGATCGTGCCGATCTCGAGCGTTGCCTGGCTGCACAGCCGATGGGAGCGCCGCCGGGTTCTCGGCGATCCGGACCTGCCTCGACGGCCGGTTGCGATCATGGTCGTGGTGGCGGTCGCGAGCCTGTTGATCCTGTTCCTGCCCTGCGGGACGGTCTATCCCGGTGCATGGAGGGTTGCGGCCCCAGCGGGCAGTGTCGCGGTGATGCTCGTGCCCCTGGCTTCGCTGATCGGCATCGGGTACCTGATGGCCGCCTGCTATCGCCAAGGCAAGAGCGCCCTCATCATCACCCTGGTATGGATCGTCACGATCTGGTTACTGCCCCTGCTGGTCGATCTGACGCGCTATCAGGTCCTGCGGTACAACTACCAGACCGGCCGGGGGATACTTCAAGTCGAGCCGGCGGTGACTACGTTCATCTCTGGCATCAGCCCGATCGGCACACTGCTGGCCGGCTACGCTGAAGCGGGGGACTACCGCGACTGGGTATTCAACCCCATACCCGGCCTGGGTATCCAGTTCCTGCTTGCGGCAGCGATGCTCGCGCTGTACAAGGTGATCGGAAAGAGATCGGCCGGTACTTCGGCAGACACGCAACCCCAGATCGCCCCGGCAGGATGAACCAACCTGCCGTACACACTTCGGCGGTAGATCTTATCCGAGTATGCCGCGCCCGGTGGTCCACTGGCGAGACGCCGGGGCCACACCTCCTGAGACGGGGCTAGGGCTTGGGCAGGCTGGCTAGGCTTTCCTTTGCGGCTTTGGAGAGATCGGCGTCCGAGTCCGTGGTCAGTGCCTCGAGCACAGGGGCGGCCGACGCGTGTCCGACCTTGGCCAGTGACCTGATCGCTACCAGCCTGACGGCCTTGTCGCCGCTCTTGGCGGCGTTCGCGAGAGCCGGGACGGCGGTCGGGTCTGCTCGCAGACCAAGCGTCTGCATGACCAGGATCTGGTTGTCGGCTGGGAGGTTCGCCAGGGCGGAGGCTAGGGCCGAGGTTGTCTCCGTTCCGGGCATTTCCCGACTGGCCCGGCAGGCGGCGGAGAACAGGGTGAAATCGGAGTTGGCCAGATACTCCTTGAGCAGCGCAGCGCCCGCTTGCCTGCGGGTCAGGATGGCGCCGCGCACCGCCGCGGTGCGGACCTGATGGGCAACGCGGTTCATTCCGCGAAGTTGGTCGTAGATGGCGACCGCCGCGTCGCCGCGGTTGTCGGCGGCCAGCCGCTCGGCGCAGCGCAGCAGGCCCTCGCAGATCGCCAGTTGGCGAACAGGGGGGGCCTTCTCGACGGCGCCCTGCAGGGCCTTGACCGCGGTCTCGTTCCCGATGCATCCCAGTGCCCGTGCGGCGGCCTGGACCGGGCCCGGCCGGCCCTTGGTCAACAGTTCGGCCAGGGCGTCGACCGCCTTGGCATCGCGGCGGACGCCGATGCTGCCGATCACGCCAACCAGTTGCCGCCCTTTGAGCGTGCCCAAGGCGTCGCGAAGGCATTCGTCCACCGAGGCGTCCGTGATGGGCTCCAGCGCATAGCGGGCCATGTGGGACAGGTGCTCATCGGCCAGCAGACCGGCCAGAGCGGGCACGCATGCCTTGGTGCCGATGACCGCGAGCGAGCGGCAGGCATCGGCCTTCTCCTTGTGCGGAGCATCCGACTTCAGTACCGCAATGAGCTTCTCTTCCCGGGCTTGGGCCGCATTCGGGTCCGCCTGGCCGAAAGCCGGGATGGCCTGCGTCATCACCGTGGCCGTCAGAAGCAGTCCACAGATGTGCATTGGTGACATGGCGTCTTCTCTCCTTGCTGGAGCTGGTTCTCAGATCATCCACGGTGCCCGCATCGCCCGCGTCCGAAGTCGATTGGCCTCGGCATCGCCGGCGAATTCCTGCTTGGCGGGGTCATATCTCATATTGCGCTTCAGCCACATGCAGATGTTCGCGGCATGGACGGTGGACATCGAATGGTGCATGACCTCCGGGCTGGCGACCGTCGGTTGCCGGGACTTCACGCAGTTGAAGAAGTCGCGAACGTGGTTCATGGGACGGCCGGTGCGGGCGATGTAGTCGGCGACGACCTTGTCGAAGTCGGCCAGCAGGGCGGGATTCGAGACCACGGGCTTGGGGTCCCAGTCGGCGGCGGAGACCCATCCTTCCGGCCCCTCGAACCGCATGCCACAGGGGCCCTTCCAATAGCCTCCTTGGTGCAGGATCATCTTCGCGCCGTTGGCGAAGCGGGTGACCATGCCGTCGCCCGTTCGGTTGTTCACGTATTCGTATTCGACCGGCGAGGTGTCGAGCATGTCCAGGCCGGCCTGGGCCTGGGCGAAGGTGTGGGCGCCCCATTCGCCGATGCAGCTGGTGTGGAAATCGTAGTGGCCGCGCCAGCCGCCCTTGACATAGGTTGAGTTGTAGGGTCGCCACGGGCACGGGCCCAGCCAGAGGTCCCAGTCGACTTCGTCTTTGGTCGGCTCCGGTTCGGCCGGCAGCCAGTCGTGGCTCAGTTCGGCCTCTCCGCCGGAGATCTGGGCCCGGGCGGTGTGGACCTTTCCGAGCTTGCCGCTCTTGGCCGCCTCGATGCACCACACGAAGTTCGCTTCGCTGAGGCGCTGGGTCCCGGTCTGGTAGACGCGACCGTAGCGCTTCGCCGTATCCACGACCGCCTGGCCTTGGGCGATGGTCATGCACGAGGGCTTCTCGCTGTAGACGTCCTTGCCGGCCCGCATGGCCATGACCGCCGCCGTTGCGTGCCAGCGATCGCCGGTGGCGATGAGCACGGCGTCGATATCCGTGCGGCTGGCCAAGAACTCGCGCATGTCGCCGTAGACCTTGCAGTCCTTGTTTGCGTAGTGCTGGTCCACCATCTGCTTGACGCCCTCGCGCCGGCTCCTCTGGGCATCGCAGACGGCGACGAACTGAACGTCTTTCTCGGGCAGCATCCACTGGAGTACAAACGAGCCGCGGCCACCGATGCCGATGCCCCCCAGCAGGATTCGCTCGCTGGGTGGCACGGTCCCGTTCAGACCGAGCACCGAGCCGGGAACGATGCAGGGTGCCGCGACCGCCCCGCCGGTCAGCAGGGTGCGTTTCAGCATCTCGCGCCGGGTGAGGGAAGATCCTCCCGAGGGCTTGCGGTTGGATGGCTGATGGGCGTCGAGGCCGGTTGGATGGCGGTGTTGTGTGGCCATGCGGGCACCTCAGAATGGAGAAGCGAACAATCCCGACCGCCCGGCTTTCTCATCGTCGGCGCGCCGACGGGTACTGGAGAAGCGGGTCGTGCCCATATTGTGCGGACCGCCGGCGACAAGTGCAAGGGCCTGGAATTCTGCGACGCCCTCTTGCGTTCTCAACGGGGGCCGAGTCTGATATCCGCGAGAATGGAGATCGCCCTGCAGGTCTGTCAGAAAGGCAGTGATTCATGTCCGCCAGTTTCGGCCGTTTGGTGAGGCTCGTCATCATCGTGGGCTTACTGGTCGGCGGAACGGCGGTCTACCTGGTATGGCAGAGGAACGCGCATCCAGCCCGCTCGAGACCGACCGACTCGCCTCGGGACGTGGCTCAGGATGAGGGTCGGGGCGAGCCGCGCGATGAGGCCCGGAGCGAGCCGCAGGACGAGCCGATTCTCAACATGGACAGCCAGGCCGCAGCGGCGATGGCTGCATTCCGCAAGTTGTGTGACGGCAAGGCCCTGGCCGGTGAGGACAAGCATGCCGAGGCACTGGTTGTTTTTGAAGAGGTCATTCGGGCGTCGCCGGGGACGCGCTACGCCTGGGATGCGGAAATCCAGGCCGCTTCGGCCTTGGCTGGCCTGAAGCGATACAAGGAGGCTCAGGCTCGATTCGATCGCATTCTGGCCACGTGCAGGATCGAGGAGATCGAGCCGGCAGCCAAGATCGCGAAGGCGGACGCGCTCAGCCTGGCCGGCGAAACCGAGTCAGCGGTCAAGCTGCTCGAGGAGCTGATGGTTGTCCATGCCGAGTCAACACCTCTGGTCTGCGAAGACACGCTCGGAACGATGATCGAGGTGTACAAGCGGACGGGCCAGCTTGGGCTGGTCCGAGCGGCCATGGCCCGGATCATCGAGGACTATCCTGGGACCGAGGACTTCAAGGGACGAAGGGCCAGCCGCGACACCGCCGAGCTGGTCGAGCAGGTGGCCAGGTTGCAGCAGCCGATCGTGGCCAGGTTGGTGGCGGACAAGGAGGCGCTCCTGGTGGAGAAGCTGGCCGCCGGTCAGAACACATGGAAGGCAGGCCCTGTTCCCTACCTGGTGACCAAGCCGTTGACGATCGCGCCCGATCAAACGTTGAAGATCGAAGCGGGAGCCAGAGTGCGTTTTGGCGTTTGCGGAGGTTTTCAGGTCAAAGGGGCGTTGGAGATTGCCGGCACGGCGGACAAGCCCGTCGAGTTGATGCCGCTCGGTGATGATCCGACCCGCGACTGGTGGGCGGGGATCGATCTGGCCGGGGCTGATGCGGCCGGTGAATCGCGGTTGACGGGATGCCGAATTGTGGGCGCGGACGTGCCCCTGGCGGTCCGATCCGGGAAAGCGGCCGTGGAGGGCTGTCGGATCGATCGCGGCGGGAGAGTCAGTCTCCTGGTTGAGCGGAACGCCCAGCTGACCCTGCTGCGATCGCAGATTGTCGGCGGCTACCGTCAGGGTGCGGAGTGCGAACGGGGCGCCGTGCTGCGGATGATCGACTGTCAGATCGTGGGGCTGGTCACTGGGGGGCTCATCCTCCGGGAAGTCTCGGACGAATCGACGATCAAGGACACTCGGATCGAGCATTGCGGCATGGACGGGATCTGGGTACGCGGCGGATGCCGACCGACCATCGAGGGGTGCCAGATCCTGGGCAACGCGCGGCACGGGGTTTTTGCGATCGAGGGAGCCTGCCCGGTTGTCCTGAACTCACGGATTCGGGGCAACGCGGCCGCAGGGGTGCGGCTCAAGGAACGATGGATGGCGGCGCTCAGGGGGAACATCATCTCGGCGAACTGCGGGGGGGGGATCCGAGCGGAAGTACGCTGTGGCGGCGAGATCGCGGACAACCGGATCGAGGAGAACGTGGGGTTCGGCGTCAAGCTGACCCTGGACTGCTCGCCCTCGGTCACCGGCAACATCCTGCTCGGAAACACCGGTCCGGGCCTGCTGCTCCAGAATGCCCAACCCAGAAAGCTGGAGGGCAATCAGTTCGTTGGCAACAGCGAATGCGGATTGCGGAACGAAGGTACGGGGCCCGTGCAGGCCAAGGGCAACTGGTGGGGTTCAGACCGGGAAGCCGACGTTGCCAGGCAGATTCAAGGTCGCGGCGTCAACCCGGGATGGGGCGAGGTCGAGTTCCGCCCATGGCTGCGGCAAGCCCCCGCGGCCCCGACGACGGCCGCCGGCCGGTGACCGACGCCCCGGGGGAGGAGATCGATGACCTACTGGCCGGCCTTCACGCGATCGCGGTAGTCCCGGCCGGTGAGGTTGTTCAGCGACCTGGCCGCATGGCGACGGATGGTGACGTTCTTGTCGTTGAGGGCGCTTTCCAGCGCGCCCACGGAGTCCGGAGCGTTCTTCTGGCCCAAGCCACCGGTCGCGATCAGGCGCACGCCTTCGTCCTGGTCGGTCATCGCCTTCTTCAAGATGTCGATTGACCGAGGATGGTCCAGTGTGACGGCGGTGTTGGCCGCCACCCGGCGGATTCCCGTGTCCGGGTCAACCACCAGCTTCTCAAGGACCGCCACGGCGGCCTCCACGTTCAAGCTCTGGAGGACAAGCAGGACCGCTCGACGCACCTTGCCGTCGGGGTGGGTCAAGCAGACGTCAGTGAGGATGGGGACTGCCTTGGAGCCTTGTTCGCAGAGTTTCTGGCTGCCCTGTTCACGGATCTTGGTGTTGCTGTGAACGAGCAGTTCCGTGGCGATCAGCCGCATCTGTTTCGGAGTGAGTTCCCTGGAGTCGAGCAGAGCGGTTGCGGAAGGAGTGAGCAGCCACCATGCCCCGCCCGCCAGAGCCAGAATCACCGTAGCTGCCAAGATCCGGCGAGGCGCCGACGACGTCTCGGCCTGTTGTTTCCTGCGAGGTGGGCTGACCTTGGACACGTTTGAGGGGTTTCCTTTCCGGCCGCTCTGGACTGGTGTTGAACCTCGGACTAGCGCTTGCGGCCGTCCTAGTCGAGGAAGTGCTCCTGCCGTGCCGCCATCTCGACCACCTGCTTGGGTGTGTGACGACTGATGTGGCCATCCATGAAGAGGATATTGGTTTTGCCGCCATGTCGCAGCCATGAACGGAACTGCGGGTTGGCGCGGATGTATGTGGGCGTGGCGACGTACTTGAGGTCGTCCTTGAAGCGGAAGCACTCGCGGCCGGGCTCGGTGGCGTTGGTATCCGCTTCGACCAGCAGCAGCGAGAGGTAAGGTCGCTTCCAGGAGGTGAGCAGCCGGCCGCGGTATCCCCCGGTGTAGTACTCGAGCGCGTCGCAGGAGCCGCGGTAGGTGACATCCAGCATGAACGCTCTCGGATCGCCGGCCTTCTTCATGCTGATCTGGCCTCGGCGATAGACGACCTCGACCGTGTAAGGTTGCAGATCTGAAGGGCACACGAAGGCATCGAGTTGATTGCCGAGGGACTTGGCGATCTGCGTGGGCCACCATTCTGCGCCCGCGGGCCGGCCGTCTCTCCAGCCGTAGTAGGGCAGCCGATCGCCGTTGCCCTGGGTGTACATGAACGTGGCCTTGAAGATCTGGTCGAGGCGTGTGCCGCAACTCACCGCTCGGCCCTGCTCGCGGGCGTTGCGCAGGCTTGGCAGCAGGACGGCGATCAGCAGGGCGATGATTGCCACCACAACGAGAATCTCGATGAGTGTGAACCCGCGCACACGGTCATAGCAGAGGGGCTTGGCAGTCATGGACTCTCCTCTTCTCGTGACAGGGTCCCCGATGGCCGGCGATGCCGACCCGCATGGAAACGTCCGGACGAGCCCAGGAACCGAACGAGGACGTGAGTTCGGCAACCGGGGCAGGTACTGCCGTCCTATCGCGGCTCACCCTTGATTGTACCAAGCCTTCGTCGGTCGAGGCAAGCTCGGGAAGACTCCCTAAGGGTCTGGGTGTTCGCCTGTCGCCGGGGTCTGATAGGATGATTTGGAGGGCGCCGATCCGCGTGGCTGGAAGGCGTACAGCACACCGTCGCAGGCCGGCACAAGGATCATCGGTCGCTCGGCCATCTTGGCCACGATCGGTGACGCCCAGAGGCTGTCCCCCTGAAACACGTGTGACCAGAGGAGCGGTCCACTCTTCGCCTTCCATATCCCATCCCCCGTCTCACCGTCGAGCAGGTAGACATGTTCGTCCCAGGACATGGTCAGAGTCACAGGTCTGCCCGCCAAGCGGGCCAGAGCGGTCGACGAATAGGCGTAGTTGCCTGTCTTGGCCGACCACAGATGAAGCCCGCTGGCTGCCGACCAGGCATGGATGCGCTGGTCGTGGGATCCGGCGACCACTGCGGTTGTCCCATTGTGGGTCCTGAACCAGCTGGGTGTCGCATCGATCCAGTAGCCCGCCTGGGCACGGACCCGTCGTGCGCCCCACTGGCAGTCCAAACCGAGCAGGGTGTGGAAGCGAGTGCCGACAAACAACCGGGCGAGGCCCTCCACGTTCACCACGCTGGGCGAGGAACGGAGTTCCTCGTTCAGAACGGCCTGCCAGATTTCCCGCCCGTCCTGGAGACGAAGGGCGTGGATCATGCCGGTATGCGTGGCCACGAAGACCGTGAACTCGCCACCCAGCTTGGCGACGACCGGGGAGGTGACCCGGGCACTGCCGAGCCGCTTCCGCCAGAGGAGCGTGCCACGGGCGGCCCGCAGGGCGAGGACCTCGCCGTCCTGGATGTTACGGCTCGACGAGCGGTCGGCATTCCAGGCCCCGAGCAGCAGGATCTCGACCTCGCCGTCGCGGACCAGTGTCGGGGAGGACATGAAACTGGCCGCCTGGGTGAAAGACCACGAGGCTGTCGGGAACTCCCAGCACTTGTTCCCGGTAACCGCGTCGAGTCCGTAGATGGAGCGGTTGACCGATGCGACAAAGACCATCGCTCGGCCGCCAGCTTCGCCCAGGGCCGGTGAGGCGAAGACACAGGCTCCCGGTCGGAACTCCCAGGCTTTCTGGCCGGTGCGCGCGTCGATCGCGTAGACGTTGCGATCGTAGTATCCGGCGATGATGAGCGGCCGGCCGGTCACCGTACCTGCCACCGGGCTGGACCAGGCGCAGTATTCGGGCTGGTACGGCCAGACGTGATCGGTGGGGCGGAATTGCCAGGCGGCCTCGAGGTGGGGCGATTGCAGGTCGACGTCTGACCGGCCGGAGTGGAGCGGGTCGTGGCCGAATTGCGGCCAGCCGCCGGGCTCCTGCCAGGCTGAGAACTGCAGCGGCTCGTCGAATTGGCGGCGCTCGTCCGGCGAGAGTGGACGCTCCGGGGGTGGCAGCGACTCCTGGCAGCCGATAGCGGTCAAGAGAACACAGGGAGCAGCGAAGATGGCCGAGCAAAGGACTCGGCGACGACCTCCAGGCTGAGCTGCCGGAAGGCGGGGCTTGTTCACGGAGAGCCTCCCTGGGTTACTTCGTGTGAAGGGCGAGAGCAAGACGGTGCCGAGCCGCTCTGGGTGAAGGATTGGACCGCGGGCACTGGCTTCGAACGCGGCGTGGCATCCGGTTCGGGGCCCATCCCCAGAGCGTTGGTCGGGCACGCGTCGACGCACTTGCAGCAATAGAGGCATGACAGCTCGTCCACCTGACCGACTTCGATCGCCTCGACCGGACAGGCTGCACCGCACGCGTTGCAGGCCGAGCATCTTCCGCTGTCCAGCCGGATCCGCGTGCCGCTGAACCGGGTCAGCAGGCCGAGCAGTGCGCCCTCCGGGCAGAGAAAGCGGCACCACGCCTGCGAGAGGACCAGGGATGCGAAAAGTACTCCGGCCAGCAGCAGGACCGGCGAGGCCCGCCAGTCGTTGGTGAAGAGGACGCAGAAGGCCGCGTTCAGATACACGCCTACCACGGTCGCGAACACGAACGCCGACAGGGCCAGGTAGCGGACCTTGCGCAGTCGTTTCTCCCATTGCCGGTCGGAGACGCTGAGCATGATGAGCATGGCCAGCGCGATCAGGTAGCCGGCGGCCAGACCCTGCAATACCGGCTCGTTCTCCGTGCGGATGAATGAATACGCCGTGACCGTACCGGTCAGAAGCACCAGGGCCAGCACGAACCGAATCCTGGCGGCCGTCTTGCCGCCGGGAAGGAGGCGCATCCAGGAGGTGGACTTGGCGGCCAGTTCCTGGATGAAACCGATCGGGCAGACCCAGCCGCAGAAGACCCGCCCCCACATGAGGGCGAAGACGGCCACGGGAACGATCAGCATCATCAACTGGAAGGCCTGTACCGTGTCGAGGTTGACCCAGCGAAGGCCGCGAAGCAGGTCGCGGACCAGGCAAGCGCACGGGTGCAAGCCGATGACGAAGGCGGCCGCAGCCGCCAACTGTGTTACCCGTCGCAGCCACTGCCTGCGCGGGTCGCGGCCCAGGCGCATGAAGATCGCTCCAAGGGCCAGCAGGCCGACCATGATCAGGAAAGGGGCCAGATCCACCGTTCCGGCCACCGGGACCAGCGGTTCATCGAGGTACTTGAAACGGATCGGTCCGCGCGGTTCCACGCGCATCACTCCAGAGGGATCAGATGCCAAGCTTCGTCAGGAACGCGCAGCGTCACCCCTTCGCCGGGTACGAAGCGCGAGCCTGAATGATGGGAGCAGCCCATCAGACTCACCCAACGGAAGCCCTGAACGTCGACGACCAGCCGAATCAACGGCCCGCGTTGCGAGACCTCGGCCACGGTGCCGGATAGCCACGATCCACGTGAAACTCGGGGGTCGGCGACGTCCACCAGGACCTCCTCGGGGCGAACGCATACCGCCACCCTGCCGGTTGCGGTGACGGGCACCTGGGTCACGCAGCCTCCCGGACGGATTCGAATCACCCCTTGCCGGCTGCCGGCCTCCGCCGTGGTCTCGAAGACGTTCTCGCAGCCCAGGAAGGCTGCCAGGCGCGGCGTGCGCGGTCGTCGGAAGACGTCTTCGGTCGGTCCGGTCTGCTCGAGGCGGCCGTCCAGAATGACTGCGGTCGCGTCGCCCATCATGCGGGCCTCCGCGTGGTCGTGAGTGACGTGGATGGTGGTCATATTCAGCATCCGATGGCAACTGCGGAGCTCGGCGGCCACGCGTTCACGGGTCACCGGATCGAGCGGCCCCAGCGGCTCGTCGAGGAAGAGCAGGCGAGGTTGGATGGCAAGCGCCCGGGCCAAGGCCACGCGCTGCCGCTCGCCGCCGCTGAGCGTCGTCGGCCGACGGTCGAGCAAGCCGCGAATGTGCAGCATGTCGGCCAGATCCTCGGTCTTTTGGACCCTGGCGGTGGAGGACGCAGGATGATACCGCCGCCCGAAGTCGATGTTCTCGCGAACGGTCAGATGGGGGAAGAGCCAGCAATCCTGGTAGACGAAGCCAATGCCGCGCTCCTCGGGCGGCCGGTGGGTCATGTCTCGTCCGTCAATCCAGATCCGCCCTGTCTCTGCCCGGTGCAGGCCGGCCACGGTTTCGAGGAACATGGTCTTGCCCGCCCCGCTGGGGCCGACCAGGGCGAGGTACCGGCCCGGTTCGATGGTCCATGTGTCGATCCGCAGGTGGAACGAGCCGGCACGGTGGCGGAGCCCTTCAACGCGTAGCATCGGAGGCTCCTATCGAACGGCCAAGGATTGTGGGCATGGCCCGAATGATCCACATGCCCACCACCACGCCCAAGGACAGCAGCAAGACCATCACGCCCACCGACTGGGCCTCGGCCTGCTGGAACTCGACAAACCGCTCATACGCCAGGATAGGCACGGTCCGCGGACGGTTGGCCATGATTTGCAGGGCCCCGAACTCAGCCATCGCCCGGAACCAGGTCAGAATCACGCCGATGAGGATGCCGCGCATCGACATCGGTAGTGTGATCCGCACGAACGCCGACGCCGTGGTGCTGCCCAGCGTGCGGGCGACGTTCTCGTATCGCACGTCCACGGCCGCAAAGGCAACCATGCTGGCCCGGATCAGGAACGGAGAGGCGACGAAGACCTGGGCGGCAATGATGCCCCACTCGCTGTCGAAGAAGCGAAGGCCAACTTGGCTTTCCAGGAACTCGCCGAGCGGTGATTTCGGACCCAGAAAAGCAAGCAGGGCGATGCCCGCGATCGGCGCCGGCACCACGATCGGCAGATCGATCAGGGTGTCGATCAGTCCCCGGCCGGGAAACGACCGGCGCACCACGGCGTAGGCCAACGGAACGCCCAGCACCAGCACAATCAGCGTTGCCAGGGCGGATGTTCTGAGGCTCACGCCCATGGCGGACAGTACTTCGGGCTCGCGGAATCGCTGATCGATGTCTTGGGGCGTGCTCTGGGTGCAGAAGTAAGTGACCGGCACGAGCAGGGCCGCCAGGAGGATCAAGCCCGCCAGGTGGCATAGGGGCATGAACCGTTCATGATCCCGGGCCGCGGCTCGGGCAAACGGCGGCACAGTCATGTACAGAAGCGAAACCAGGAGGAATACCGGATACAGGTACGCCGGCAGGAATCGCAGGCACAGCAGGTAGATGAACAGGTAACCCAGCAGCCGCGGGCGGCGGACCAGTCCGCCGTACACGAGAGTTGCCAGAACCAGCAACAGGACGTTCTCGTCCATGACCCGCAGCAACGGCCAGAGCAACCAGACCATGACTGCATAGCCGACAGCGTGGCCGGCAAGCACCCACCGCCAGGGCGGCCGAATACCCAGGAGCAGACTCGCGATCAGAAACAGGTTGGCCACATACAGGGCGAGGCTGATGGCCGGTTTCAGGTGCTGTCCGGTGAGCGGTGGCCACGCTTTCGCCACCCCGGCATGTGCCCCCGCCAGCAAGGCTCCGGCGATCAGCATCAGCCGCAGTCCCCGGACGATGCCGGCACCGGTCAACGGCGAAGCCGGCCCGGCAGAGGTCGCCGGCGCAGAAGAGGCCTGGCTCAGGTCACCGGGCATGGTGTTCCCCCGGGGCGGAGGTCGTCGCAGGGACAATGGCAGCGGGCGTGTCGAGCGCGATCACGCTGGAGCGGATCGAGCCCGGTACCCGGTCCGGATCGCTGGTCCAGGGGTGATCCAGAGCGTTGAGATGCTGGGCGGCGATCAGAGACCTGCCCTCCGCAGTGAGCAGAAACTCGATGTAGGCGATGCCGAGGTCCGGCCGCCGGGCGTTACGCGGCACGGTGATCGCGTAACAGATCAGGTCACCTTGCTTCTTGAAGCCAGTGCTGCCCGCGCGGGCGGGCCACTCGATCTCCACTTGGTGGTAGAGGTCGACACGACTCACGTCGCCGAGGTTGATCTCCGGAGGAAGCCGATGGAAGGCCAGATTGTGCTGCAAGGCCTGGGAACGGTAGACGAACGCGTAGTCGACACCTCCGGCGGCTTCCACCAGTTGCAGCAGCTGCTCTGAATCGCTGCGCCGGTCGGCCCCCTCGCCGCATTGGGTCCGCATCCGGTCGGCAATCCGGCCTCCGCCCTGTTCGGGTGGGTAGTGGCGGTCGGCCAGCTTCCAGCACAACTCAGTCCAGTAGCCGCACGGATCATGGTAAGGGTTGGCTGCGGCCACCCTGACGCCTTCGCGCCCGAGGATCTCCCACCACTTGCTGGTGGTCAGTTCGGCCGCTCCTTTGCTGGCGTCGGTATAGACAATGCCGATCTCGTTGGTGGCGAAGCAGACGTACCAGTCGGCAAACTGAGGCCGCAGGAGTTTGTCGATCACGAAGCAATCGGCGACCGCCAGAACGTCCGCCTGATCGCTGTTTTCACGGATCTTCCTGGCCGCCAGCACACTGCCGGAAGGAATCTGGACCAACTCCACAGGGTGAGTCTTCTCGAAGGCCTTGCCCAGAGCGTTGAACGGGCGGAACAGACTGTCGGCCACAAACACGCGCAGCTGGGGCTTGTCCGGCTTGGAGTCGCAGCAGCAGGCGAGGATCGACATCGGGCACAGGACGGCGATGACCCATGCCGCCGGGCACCCTCTCGTTCGGCTGCGGTTGCTGACCATGCGCTCTTCCTCGCTCACGCTGTCCCTGCGCAGTCAGGGGACCGTGATCGTCACCGGTTCCCTGTCTTTGCCTCGCGGGACATAGTTGGCCATCGTGGCCAGTTCACCGGCGTCGTCGCCGATCACGGCCAGCCGGTACGCCCGCGGCGTGGACCGTGCAGTGCTGTCTTCCTTGATGCCGGGGCGAACGGTCGACTCGATCAGTGTGAGTTCGGCCACGCCGTCGGCGCCGGTGCGGGTCTCGATCGTTCCTGCGGGCGAAGGTCCGGCCGTTCCCCGGGCCTGAACGCACAAGCCCGGTTTTGGCTGGTTGTCCCTGGCCCCGACCACACGGAAACGGCGAGTCCAGGCCACTTCCACCCCCCCGTCGGGACCGTTGAACAGGATCTTGGCCGGATCGAAGGTGCAGTCTACCAGGCGGGCGGCGGGCGACTGGCCGGTCATGAAGACCGCTCCGAGCTGAGCCTCAAGCACGGAATCGCGAACTTCCAGGGGCGCGCCTCCACAGCCCTGGACCACCAGGCCCCAGTTGCCGCTGCTGAGGATCTCGCTTCGCTCGATCGCCACCCGCTGGCCATCGACGTTGACGCAGCTCAGGGCACTCCCGTCGCAGTATGAGAAGGAGGAGTCACGGATCGTCGCCCGGGCCTTTCCGCGCAGGCACTGGCTGGTACTACCGGACATGTAACTGATCGAGCCATGATCCATGTCCAGCTTCCCGTCCACGAAGAGGGCGAAACCCCGCGAGCAAGCCGCCGTACTCAGGACTTGGCTCACGGTCCGGATCGCGCCCCGGTGGATCTGCAGTGTACCGCTCGACCGGACCTCGATTCTCAGATCGCCACAGACCTCGGTCGCCAGTTCAAGGACTTCCTTGGGGCCGGCGGTGTCCGGTCGGCCGATCAGGAGCTCGCCCTCGACGATCAGCGTCGCATGGGCGACTGCGATCCGCGTGGCCGGGTCGTAGGAGAACAGGTTGGGGTTGTTGACTTGCCGAGCCACGGCCGTCAGCGTGTTCCCCGCTCCGGTGACATGCAGCTCCCTGACCGGCAGGAAGGTGAAGCCGTCCTCGCCGGTGGAGCCGGCGCGCTGCAGCCAGCTTGCGACGAGGACCGCCGCGGCCAGGGCCACGATGATGATGCCGAGCGCCCTCATGCGAGCTCCGAACCGATCGGTGGGCAAGCAGAACGTCAGCAGTGTAGCCGCACCTGGGGGCTTTTCAAAGGAACCGGCCCGAGGGGACATGCCAAGAGCCGCGACGGGGAGAACTCCCGATCGGTACCCCGGACCCCGACCCGACGGCGGTTGGTTTTCGGGGTGTCCGAAGGGCCCACGGTGCGGCGACGAACCGGAGCATGTCTGCTCGGCAAACGCCGGCGTCCGAGTGAAGATCCGGCTAGCTTTTCACGATGCCGTGCTGGATGGCGAAACGGGTCAGCTCGGCGTTGTTACGGATGCCCAGTTTGGCCAGGAGGTTGAGGCGGTGGGCGTCGATGGTCTTGACGCTGACGCCGAGCTCCGCGGCGATCTCCCGATTGGTCCGCCCCGACGCCAGGTGGCGGAGCACCTGGAATTCGCGGTTGGAGCAGGCTTCGAGGGGATCGCGGACCCCGCCCTCGACAAACCGGATGGCCATCGAGTCGCGGAGCGAGGATGAGATGAACCGGTTCCCGGCGTAGACGGTGCGGATCGCGTTGACCAGCTCGGCCGGGGCGGTGTCTTTGGTGACGTAGCCCCCGGCGCCCATGCGCAGCAGTCGGGCGGCATAGTGCTCATCATCGTGCATGGTCAGCATGACAACTTTCGGCGGCTTGCTCCGCTGCTTGACGAGAGCGCTCATGGTCTCCATGCCGTCCATCTCGGGCATGGCGATGTCCAGGAGAACGACATCAGGCTGGAGGTGGTCGATCGCTTCCAGCGCGTCCTTCCCATTACTGGCTTCGCCAACAATCTGGAAGTCCTTCTGTTCCTCGAGCATGCGCTTCAAACCGGCCCGAACGAGCTGATGATCGTCCACAACCAGAATCTTGATCATGAAGTCCTCTCTCTTTCCACATGATCCTGCAGGGGCAGCCGGGCGGTCACACAGAACCCGGAACCAGGCTCGCTCTCGATATGCAAGCTACCATTGAGCAGAGCCACGCGCTCTCTCATGCCTATTATACCCAGAGACTGCTTACCTGCCAGAGCATCGGGGACAGCGCCCACCCCGTAGTCCTGGATGCGGACGGTCAGTTCGCCGCTCGCCTCCTCCAGAGACACCTCACACCACCGTGTCCCGGCATGTCGGGCCACGTTGGTCAAAGCCTCCTGGACCACCCGAAAGACCACCGTCGCCGCCGGGTCGTTCACCGAGAGATCGTCGGGGCTGGCCGAAACCTCGCAATGCACGCCGGTCCGCTCCTGGAAATCCGCCGCATAGGATCGCACCGCCGCCACCAGACCCTGGTGATCCAGAACCGGTGGCCGAAGACTCTTGGACAGATGCCGCACGCTGGCGGTGATCTGGCGCACATACTCTCGGGCCTCGGCCAAATGGGTCCTGATCCCGGATTGATCAGAGAATTCCCTATCTCCAAGCCACGCCAGGTTCATGTTCAGGGCGGTGAGCAGTCCGCCCAGTTCGTCGTGCAGTTCCCGGGAGATCCGGGCCCGCTCCCGCTCCAGGGTCTTGCCGGTATCCGCGGTTAGCTGGCGGATCTGCTCCAGGTGCCCCAACCGTTGAGCCTCGGCCGACTTGCGCGCGGTGGTGTCCCGGGTCACGTTGAGGATCCCGTTCCACCCGGGCACCTGCGTCTCTCCGAGCAGACGGCCCTGGCTCTCCACCCAGACATAGCGGCCGTCGCGGCGGCGGAGCCGGTACTCGACGGACACGGTCGCGATCTTGCCATCGATCAAGTCCCGGATCTCGGTCGCGATCCGCTCGACGTCGTCCGGGTGGATGAAATCGAAACCACAGCTGCCCAGGACTTCTTCCGGCTCGTATCCCAGGAGGCCTCGGACGGCGGGGGACACGTAGCTCAAGGTGTTGTCCGCCGTGTGCACTGTGATGGTATCGGAGCAGTGATCCGCCAGGAGGCGATACCGCTGCTCGCTCCTGCGAAGCTCCTGCTCCATTTGCTTGCGGGCATACAGGTGGCCGAGCATCGAGGCGTACAGACAGAGGAGTCTGCAGTCCTCGTCGGTGATCGGTTGCCCATGGATCAGATTGTCGATCATCAGCAGTCCGATGTTGTTCTGTCCGTCCCAGATCGGCACCCAGGCGCTCGATCCCCGCCCGACCACCGCAAGGTGGTGATTGTGGAGATCCGCACCTTCCTTCCGGACCGCGGAGCTGGGCGCATGGGGCTTGAGGCTCTCGGCGATGGGGGGGTTAGTGCGGATGCGGCAACCGCGTTCGTCGCGCGGGCGACCCTGCTCGTCGGTGCCAAACGTGCCCTCCAGATACGACCCATCGGGGCCGGTCAGCCAGACGCTCATCCGATCGAAGCCGAGCCGGGACCGGCCCAGAACGACCGCCTGTCGCAGGAGATCCTCCAGCGTCTCGGCGCGGCTCAGTGAGTTGTTGACCTCGTAGAGGGTCATGAGGCGCTCTGTCAGGCGACGTTGCTGTTCGTCGGTTGCCCGGAGTCTCTCTTCGGTCTGTTTGCGTTCGGTGATGTCGCGGACGACCAGCAGGGCCTCGAGTGGCGACGATGCCATCATCCGGGCCTCGTACGCCCGCGTCCGCCCCGCGATTTCCATTTCGTATTCGATGATCTGCAATTGCCGGGTACTGAAGGCCTTCTCGGTCGTTTCCGTCAGGAGAGCGGCAAGCGGCGGCGGCAGTACACTGCCGAGCGGTTTGCCCAGGAACTCCTCCTCGGCAACCAGCGGCGGGAAGTCCATGGCCGGTTTGAAGTCCAGGGTCACCCCCTCCCGGGTGATCCGGAACAGCATGTCCGGAATGGCCTGCAGCAGGGCCTGGGTCCAGGCTCTCACCCCCTGAGGCATTCGAAAGCCGGCCGGCTTGTCAGAACCGAGTGACCGCATCATGACCACCCCACGCAGGAGCACCCTGACGGCTCATATGATACCCCTCCGGCCGGCCTGTTGCGATGGCGACGCCGTGCGTCGCATGGGGTCTGGTTCGCACGGGCTGTGACCGCGGATAGGGAGAACGGGGGATCTGGTCCGGCCGGGATCGCCGTGGGGACATGGCCGGGGTCAGCCTGCAGCGTCGGGCGACCTGGCTCCGATCTGGAGCTCGTTCCTCAGGGTTTCGACGTCGGTGGCCGGCCGGCGGCAGGTGTGGTTGCGGCAGACGTAGACCGCCCCGCGTCCCTGGATCCGCGTTTTGCCCTGCAACAGGGGAATCCGGTTTTGCCATGCGGCCGCGTCCGGATCCTCAGGGTCCAATAACGCGACGATCCGCCAGGGATCGTAGACCTCGTGAACCGCGTGGATCAGCGACCGGGTTTCCATCTGATCCGGGCTCCCGACGATGGCGACCTCGGAGGGGGCGGAGCCGGCGGCGGCCACGCCGGCCAGGAACCGCGTGAAGCTCAGCGGGGACTCGGCCACGGCGCCCGCGAAGGCCCGGATGGTGCGATCCGCCCTGACCCGCAAGTCCCGGCGGTCCAGCAGAGCCGCGAGCCTCAAGAGATTCATCAGGGCCACCGAGTTGCCTGAAGGGATCGCATGGTCCCGGCTGTCCTTGGAGCGCACGATCAGCCTCTCGGCATCATCGGCGGTGTAGAAGAAGGCCCCGTCGGTGTCATCCCAGAAATGGTCGATCATCAGGTCGACCAGGCGAACCGTCTCCTCCAGCCAGCGCTTCTCGAAGGTGCTCTCGTACAGCTCGAGCAGCCCCTCGATGAAGAAGGCGTAATCGTCCAGATACCCGCCGGTGTGAGTGGTGCCCTTGCGACAGGTTCTCATCAGCCGCCCGTTCTCGCCCATCGAAGTCAGGATGAAGTCGGCTGCTTGAGCCGCCGCCGCGGTGTAACGGCGCTCCCCGAGAATCCGGCCACCCCGGGCCAGGGATGCGATCATGAGGCCGTTCCAGCTGGTCAGGATCTTGTCGTCGAGCGCGGGCGGCACCCGGCGACCGCGAGCGGCGAGCAGTCGGGCCCGTGCGTCCGCGAGGATGTTCTTGAGCGTCTCCACCTCGAGGCCGTGCAACCTGGCGACCGTCTCCTCGCTGTGCTGGACGTTGAGAATACTGCGTCCCTCCCAGTTGCCCTGGTCGGTTACATCATAGAAGTCGCAAAACAGCTCGCCGGCCTGGTTTCCGAGGACGGCCATCACCTCCGGCTTGGTCCAGACATAGTACCGGCCCTCGTCACCCTCACTGTCCGCATCGCGGCTGGAGTAGAAGCCGCCTTCCGGTGATCGCAGATCGGTCAGCACGTAGTCCAGGAGGTCCGCGGCCAACTGGGCGTACCACGCCTTCCTCGTCACCTGAAATGCCTCGAGGTAGATTCCGCTGACCAGGGCTTGGTCGTAGAGCATCTTCTCGAAATGGGGTACCAGCCAGTAGGGATCGGTACTGTAGCGGGCGATCCCGCCGCCGAGGTGGTCGTAAATGCCGCCGTGGCCCATGTGGTGCAGCGTCAGCTCAACGAGGTCGAGCCATTCGCGGCGAGGCCGGCCGGATTCGAGGGCCCGGTGGTATTCGCGGAGCATGATCCCCATGGCCATCGACGGCGGGAACTTGTTGGCTTCGCTGGCGATACCCCCCGTGACCGGATCGAACACCCGGGCGAGCTGATCGGCGGTCTGGGTCAGGATGTCCGAAGGCAGCTCGCCTCCTCCGGCGGACAAAGCGCTGAACCGTGCCACCGCATCGGCCAGGGCATCGGCGGAGGACCGCACTCTCGGCCGATCTTCTTTCCAGAATCTTGCTACGGTTTGGAGAACCTGAACGAAACCCGGCCGTCCATACCGGTTGTCCGGAGGAAAGTACGTGCCGGCGAAGAAGGGCTTCTTGTCCGGCGTGAGGAACACGCTCATCGGCCAGCCGCCCTGCCCGCGGTTGTAGAGCACGGTGGCGTTCATGTAGATGTCATCGAGATCCGGCCGCTCCTCTCGATCGACCTTGACGGCCACGAAGTGACGGTTCAGGATCTCAGCGATCTTCTCGTCCTCGAAGCTCTCCCGCTCCATGACATGGCACCAGTGGCAGGCGGCATAGCCGATGCTCAGGAAGATGGGCTTGTCTTCGCGGATCGCCTTCTCGAAGGCCTCCGATCCCCACGGATACCAGTCCACCGGATTGTGGGCGTGCTGTAGCAGATAGGGACTCGTGGCCCCAATGAGCCGGTTGGTGTGGCTTGGCGGGTGAGCCGACTCCAAGGGCGAGCCAGCCATCGGTTCTGCGGGCGTATCCATCGAACGTGCGTCCTTCAGACCGGGCGACTCTCCGTCACTCGGCGCGCTCCTTGCCCCGGGTTCACTGGCCGGTAGTGACCTTTCAGCCACCCGCGAGTCCGGCAGGTCCCAGACAGGTCTCGCTAAGTGTAGGTATCTTCGCGATCTCCGGCGAGCCCCGGCCTTCATCTCAGGATGTCCGGCCTTGCCCGCTCGTCCTTGGATCCGGACCGTTCTCGATCTTGCTCGGACCATGCCGCCCCGGCCGGACCTGGTCGCTCCTGGGAACGGGATCAGTCTGATCGCCGTCGCACCGGGCTGGAAAGCGGCTCGCGGCCGCCCGGCCGTTGATGAAGATGAGAGGTTCTACAGCCGATAACCTCAGTTGAAACACCATTGCGGTCGCCGGTGCGATGGCTTGTTGTCGTGGCGGATACCGGCTTGGAGAAGGGCAGAAGGGTCTCGATCGGACAAGTGCGACTGTGCGACGTTCCACTTTCGACCGGTCGGTGTTTTCAGGAGCCCAGCCATGGCGAAATCGGAGCGCCGGCGGAGGCAACGTATGGCTGCGGATGAAGGGGGCGGGAGGCAGGCTCGCGGCCTCAACCGCACGGGTCGTTGATGGGAGCCGTGTCTGCCCGCGCTCTTCTTGAGAAACAAGGGTATGACCGCCACCACCTCCACTTCTCTGGACGTTCTCAGCGGCGAGGTGCGCGTACCTGTGCCGGTTCTTCCAGCAGCTGGAATCCGGGGGTGGCATCTGCTCGTTGGTGTCGCGATCGGCATGGTCGCCGGCATGATGCGATTCTGGAACCTGGGGGCCGCTTTCGAGAGTTCGGACCAGTGTGCCATGGCCCGAATGATCCATCACAGTTTCGGACTGCGATGGATGTTGGCCCACGACTACGGTCCCACGCTGCCGGTTGTGGAGCGTGTCTTCTCCACGGCATTCAACTGCTTGGGTATTCCTTCAAGTGAGGCGGCTTGCCGATTCCCTGTAGCCCTGTTGAGCCTGGCCCAGGTCCTGGTCAGCTATCCGCTGCTCAGGCGGCTGGGGGCCGGGCGCGGGGAGGCTTCCTTCACGACGTTGTGTGTGGCCCTGTTGCCCACGCTGGTCTCGGACGGCCACTACGCATGGGGCTATCTGACCACCTGGTTGTTCACTGGTACGGTTGCGCTGTGGGCGACCATCGCCTGGCTGGATGACCATCACCCCCCTCAGCTCGCGGTGGCCGGGATCGGGCTCTTTCTGCACTGTCTGAGCAACGTCTTCGCGGTGGGATTGCCTCTCGTGTTGCTGGTCATCTGGGTTGCTGCGATCGTCGATCGCACGACCGGGCCACGGCGGGGCAACGAGTCTGTGTCGGGACGACTGCGGAACAGCGGATGCCTTGGGGCCTTCATGCCGGGCTTCGCATTGCCGTGCCTGGCTGCCCTGGCGGTGATTTTCCTGAGCTGGCATTGGACCGGCGGCGGGCAGCTAGGGCGTCTGATCCACAAGCAGAACCACGGCGCGTTGTTCGGGCAGCTCCGCCAGGTGCTGGATCTTCCCACCCTGTGGCGTGCGCAATTCGGCTACGTGTTCGGCGTGATCGCGGCCGCCGGGCTGATTTGGGGATGTATTCAACTGAGGCGTCCCGGTTCGAGGAGAATGGGGCTTTTGTCGATCTGGGCTCTCGCGGCCGCCTTCCCGCTGGTCATCCTGACGGACTGGCGTGCATTGGGCTATCTCGCGAGTTACCTGGGGTCCTACTTCATCGAGGTCATCTACTGTGCGGGCATGTTGGGAGGTGTGCTGCTCTGGCGTGTGCTCAGGCACCTGGGTGCCGGCCTCGCCCCTCGGGTAGCGGCTCCGCTGGTGGCAGGTCTGGTGGTGGCCTGGCTCGGGGTGGGTACCGCCGACGAATGTCTGTTGGGTGGGAAGCTCACTCGCCTGACGGGGGTCAAGACGGGCTGGGGAAACGTGCGGCCGGACACGGGAATCAAGGCTACCGGGGCGTATGTTCGCAAACACGTTCCCTCGGACTGCGTCATCATGAGCCTGCACGACAACGGCGGCATGGAAGCCCCGGTGGCGGAGTACTACCTGGGCCGGGGGGTACTGGCGAGCTATGATCTGCGATCGAGCATGTTCGAGCCGCTGATCGCGGCGCTGGGCCCGCGAGTCGATGTGCTCATCGTGGAGCCTCGACATCTGGCGGCCGCCGGTCGGCTGAGCGGCTTCGATCTCGTCTGCACTCTGAATCGAGAAGGGCAACCGGTTCGATACATTTACGCTCGTCCTCGCTGGTCGCTGCCCCGGGTGGACGAGGATGTCGCCACCCTTAACGGGGAATACGACCGGCTGCATGTCCCTCGCCGTGTCCCCATCGCCCTGTCGGCACCGCCGGATTTCGATCGACTGCTCGGCGAATACCAAAAGATCGGTCGCGGGCTGAAATCCGCAGGGTGAGCCCCTGTCGTGAAGCCGGCCTGCGAGGGCGAGTGCTTTGACCCTCTTGCGGCGGAATGATAGAGTAGGATCGCGAGCCGAAGTGGACACGTTGAACCTGCTCGGGCCAAGACATGGGCGAGAACGACAACGAGAAGCCGAAGCGTCGGGAGCCGGTCTTGTCCACTCCGCCTGCCGAGGAGAGAGACAGGGCATCGGTATCGCTCTCCGCGACGCCGAAGACCGCTCCGGCCGGGCGACATGAGGAGGACAAGCCCTCAGACGCCGCCGCCACCGCTGATCAGAAGGAGCGGATCCCGGGTGTTCTGCCCATTCTTCCCATCCGCGATTCGGTTGCTTACCCCGGCACGATCATGCCGTTGAGTATCGGCCGCGACAAATCCAAGCGTCTGATTGAGCAGGCGAGTGCGGGCGACAAAATGATCGGGGTCATTGCCCAGCGCCGCAAGGAGACCGAGGATCCGGGCATTGACGATCTTTACCGTGTCGGGACGGCCTGCGCGATTCTCAAAGTGCTCAGTCTTCCCGACGGTACGCTGAGCATCATTGTTCACGGGCTGACCCGGTTCGGTCTGGTGGAGCTGGTGCAGACCGAGCCTTTCCTGCTCGCCCAGGTCCAGACCCACGACGACCCGGCGGGCAAGACGCCGGAGTTGGATGCCCTGGTTCACACCGCCCGCCAGGCCGCCTACCGCATCTTTGAACTGTCGCCCAACGTGCCCGACGAGGCCCGCATCATCCTCGACAACATCGACTCGCCCGGTGGTGTGGCCGATTTTCTGGCCGCCAATCTCTCTGTCGGGCTGATCAATCGGCAGGAGTTGCTTGAGACTTTTGATGTGGGTGATCGGCTTCGCAAGATCAACACCGCCCTGGCCGAGCAGGTCCAGCTCCTCGAGCTGTCCAACAAGATCCAGACCCAGGTCCGCCAACAGATCGACAAGTCGCAGCGTGAGTACTACCTGCAGGAGCAGCTCAAGGCGATTCAGAAGGAGCTGGGCGAGGGCGACGGCCGGTCCGCGGAGCTGGATCGGCTCCGCGAACGGATCAAGGCCGCCAAGATGCCGGACGCCGCCCGCGAGGAGGCGGAGCGGGAACTCAACCGCATGGTCCGCATTCCCCAGGCGTCGCCGGAGTACTCCGTCGCCCTCGATTACGTGACCTGGCTGTGCGATCTGCCCTGGGCGCTGAGCACGGAGGACCGGCTCGACCTGCGTCGGGCGGCCAGGATCCTGGATGCCGACCACTACGGTTTGGAGAAGGTCAAGCAGCGCATCCTCGAGTTTCTCGCGGTGCGCAAGCTCAAGCCCGAGGGCCGCGGGCCCATCCTCTGCTTTCTGGGGCCGCCAGGTGTCGGTAAGACCTCGCTCGGCCAGTCGATCGCTCGGGCCCTCGGCCGCAAGTTCGTGCGCATGTCACTCGGCGGAATGCACGACGAGGCCCAGCTTCGCGGTCACCGTCGCACCTACATCGGGGCCATGCCCGGTCGAATTCTGCAGGAGATCCGCAAGCTCGGCTCCAACAACCCGGTCTTCATGCTCGACGAGGTGGACAAGATCGGCCAGGATTTCCGCGGTGACCCGGCCAGCGCCCTGCTTGAGATTCTCGACCCGGCCCAGAACCACAGTTTCACCGACAACTACATCGATGTGCCGTTTGATCTCTCCAAGGTCATGTTCATTGCCACGGCCAACTACAACGACCCGATCCCCGCGCCGCTCCGCGATCGCATGGAGACGCTCGAGCTCTCCGGCTACACCATCCGGGAGAAGCTGTGCATCGCTCGCAAGTACCTGGTCCCGCGGCAGCGACAGGAGAACGGGCTCAACGCCAGGTTGATCGGCTTTGACAATGGCTCGCTCGATCTGCTGGCAACCCAGTACACCCGCGAGGCCGGCGTTCGCAACCTGGAACGTCAAATTGCGGCCATCTGCCGAGCGGTGGCCGCACGCGTGGCCCGCGGTCGTCGCCAGCCGGTCCGGCTCACCACGGAGACGGTCGAGCGGTTCCTCGGGGCGCCTCGCTTCGAAAGCGAGGCCACCCGGCAGTCGCAGGTGCCCGGCATCGCCATCGGCCTGGCTTATACTCCAACAGGAGGTGAAATACTCTTTATAGAAGCCATGGATATGCCCGGACAAGGCAAGCTGACCCTGACCGGCCAGCTGGGCGAGGTCATGAAGGAATCCGCCCAGGCGGCCTACAGCATCCTGCGCAGCTCCGCCGCCAGGCTGAGGATCGAACCCGACCGGCTTGCCAAGTGCGACGTGCACGTCCATGTGCCCGCCGGGGCAATTCCCAAGGACGGCCCGTCGGCCGGTGTGGCCATGCTCAGCGCCATGGTTTCGCTCTTCACCGGCCGACCCTGCCGCTCGGACGTGGCCCTGACTGGAGAGATCACCCTGACCGGTCGGGTCCTGCCGATCGGGGGCCTCAAAGAAAAGGTCATCGCCGCCCACCGGGCCGGAATCCGCCAAGTCGTTCTGCCGGCCGGCAATCGCAAGGACCTGGCCGACATCCCTGCCGACGTCCGCCGCAAGGTGAAGCTCGCGTTCGCCGATCGGGTGGAAGGGGTTCTCAAGGTTGTCTTGATGCCCGGCAAGGGCGAGTCGTGATCCCGTTCATCTTCTTCCAAGGAGGCGCAAATCATGCCCGCGCGAATTCCTCTGGTCAGGATCGCAGCGTACGGGTTCGGCGTGTGGTTGGGGGCGATGTGCGGCGTGAGCCGTGCCGAGAGCGGCCCCCGGGCGCTCGATGTCCCCCACTTTCCGGACCGGTTGTACACCTTCATCTGGCGAAACTGGACGGTTGTTTCCCCCGAGCGGCTGGCCAAGGTCCTCGACACCAGCGCGGACAGGGTGCGCGAGATCGCCGTCTCGATGGGCTTGCCGGAGTCGCCCACCCTGCCGCCCGTGCCTGAGTCCCGGATCTACATCACGGTATTGCGGCGTAACTGGCACCTGCTGCCCAGTGAACAGCTCCTGACCTTGCTGAACATCTCTGCCGAAGAGATGGCGGTCCGGCTTCGCGAGGATGATTTCCTTTTCGTCAAGTTGGGTCCGAAGCCGGCCTGCGAGCCGCTCAAGTACGCGCCACCCAGCAACGCCGCGAGAAGGCGGGCGGCCGAGATCCGGCAGACCCTCGGCGATGTCTTCGCCAAGGAACTCTCCACCCCCGCCGAGCCACGATTCAGTTTCATTGAGGAGTTGAGCAAGCTCGACCCAGCTGCGGGAATGCCGGCCTCTCCCACCGGATCGCCGCAAACCGGCCTGCGGTTCATCTATCCCTACTTCGCGCTGTTCGGCGACCTGCTGATGGACTCCAAACTCGACACCTTCCCCGAAGGCCTGCTTCAACGACTCGGGAGCCTGGGCGTCAACGGCGTCTGGATTCACACCGTGCTTCGGCAACTGGCCCCCAGCAAGATGTTCCCCGAGTTTGGTGAAGGCCACGAGGCGCGGCTGGCCAACCTCCGCAGGCTGGTCGAGCGTGCGGACAAGTATGGCATCAAGATCTACCTGTACATGAACGAGCCGCGGGCCATGCCGGCCGGCTTCTTCGACAGGCATCCGAGTCTCAAGGGTGTGGGTGAGGGTGAGTACTTCACCCTGTGTACCTCGGTGCCCGAGGTTCGGGCCTGGCTCAGCGACGCCCTCGCGCACGTCTTCGAGCAGGTGCCCGGCCTGGGTGGCGTCTTCACAATCTCCGCCTCGGAGAACCTGACCCACTGTGCGTCGCACTTCCAGTCTGCCCGATGCCCCCGCTGCAAGGAGCGGTCGCCCGCTGAGATCACTGCCGAGGTCAACGCCGTGATCGAAGCCGGCGTGCACCGGGGCAACCCGAACGCCAAGGTCATCGTCTGGGACTGGGGCTGGCCGGACGCCTGGGCCGCAGACATCCTCGCCCGGCTGCCGAAGTCAGTCTGGTTCATGTCGGTCAGCGAGTGGTCCAAGGAGTTCACGCGTGGGGGCGTGAAGCACCGCGTGGGCGAGTACTCGCTGTCGGTAGTCGGCCCCGGCCCCCGGGCGACCCGGCACTGGAAGCTGGCCCAGGAGCAGGGCCTCAAGACCGCGGCCAAGATGCAGATCAACAACACCTGGGAGATGGCCGCCGTGCCCTACGTTCCAGTGATGGACCAGGTGGCGGAGCATTGTGCCAACCTGGCCGGTGCCGGCGTGAACGGCTTCCTGCTCAGTTGGTCGCTGGGCGGCTATCCCTCGCCGAACCTGGAGATCGCCCGCCGATTCAGTCAGACCCCGCCGCCGACCGCGGAGGCCGTGCTCGACGCCCTGGCCCGCGAACGCTTCGGCTCCCAGGGTGCCCCTCACGCACGCAAGGCTTGGACCGCATTCAGCAAGGCCTACCTCGACTATCCCTTCGACGGCAGCGTCATTTACCACTGCCCGGTCCACCAGGGACCGGCCAACTTGCTCTACGCCAAGCCCACCGGCTACCGGGCAACGATGGTCGGCATTCCTTACGATGACGTGAACACCTGGCGGGGACCCTATCCGCCCGAGGTCTTCGCCGCCCAGATGGCCCGTGTGGCCGCGGGCTTCTACCAGGGCCTTGCCGAGCACCGTCGGGCGGCCGGAATGGCCCCGCCGGACCAGACCCGCAACGCCCAGGCCGAGGTCCGCTTCGCCGAGGCCGCTCAGATCCACTTCCAGACGGTGGCCAACCAGACCTGGTTTGTCATCGCCCGCGATGGCCTCCAGTCGGCGGCCGGCGAGCGCGGCGACACCATCGAGCGGCTGCGACAGCTGGTCCAAGACGAGATCACCCTGGCCCGCCGGCTCTTCACCCTGACCTGCCAGGACTCGCGCATCGGCTATGAGGCCTCCAACCACTACTTCTATCTACCCGTGGACCTCATCGAGAAGGTGATCAACTGCGAGTACATCCTCCGCCACGATCTGGCTGCGGCAGAATAGCAGGACTGCTGCTGGAAGCGGGCACCCGACCTAGAGCAGCGTGCGGTGATGGGCTGACCGGAGAACCTGACGATGCCAGAGGCGACCTGCCAGGGCGAGGGCGGCACCGGCGGCGACGCCGATGATCGTGCCTGTGCCGGCCGCCGGCCAGAGGGTGGCGGAAAGGACGGCGGTGCCGAGCATGAGGGCCAGGCCGATATAGAAGACCTGCTGGCTTTGTGAGAGTCGTTCCTGCACCGTGGGACCTCCATGATCGTTACGAGGCGAGTATGTATCGTCCGAAACGGCGGGCAGCTGGAATGATCGCAGTTATCGGTCCCTGGGCCTTGAGGGGGCGCTGCTGGTCGTGTACCCTGCGCCCATGAGAGACCCAAGAATCGACAAACTCGCCCACGTTCTGGTCCATTACTCCGTGGCCGTCCGGCGCGAGGACGTGGTCCGGATCTCGAGCCCGGTGACCGCGATGCCCCTGGTTCGAGCCGTCTACCGCGAGGTGCTCAAGGCAGGCGGGCATCCGTTGCTGCGCATCGTCGACGACGAGTGCACGGACATCTTCTATCAGTCGGCCTCGCCGGCCCAGCTCCGCTACATCAGCCCGCTGGCGGTCCGCGAGGTTGAGACCATCGACTGCTCGATCGGCCTCTGGGCGGACGAGAACACCAAGTCGCTGACCCGGGTCGATCCGAAGAAGCAGGCGATTGTCAGCCAGGCCCGCAAGCCGATCGTGAAGCGGTTTCTGTACCGGGCGTCGCTGAAGGGCGGAGACAAGCTCCGCTGGACCGGGACGCAGTTCCCGTGCCAGGCCGCCGCCCAGGATGCCGAGCGGTCGCTGGCCGAGTACGAGGACTTCGTTTACAGCGCCGGGCTGCTCGAGGCGCCCGATCCGGCCGCCTTGTGGCGGAAGTTCAGCGTCCGCCAGAAGAGAGTTGCCGACTACCTGGATGGCTGCCGGGAGATGCGGTTCCGCGCGCCGCAGGGCACCGACCTGACCGTGGGCGTCCGCGGGCGGCGGTGGATCAGCTGCGACGGCCACGAGAACTTCCCTGACGGCGAGGTCTTCACCGGCCCGATCGAGGATGCCACCGAGGGGGTCGTGTTCTTCAGCTTTCCCGCGGTCCACGGCGGTCGGGAGGCCCACGACATCCGTTTGAAGTTCAAGGCCGGAAAGGTCGTGAGCGCGTCCGCCACCAAGGGCGAGGACTTCCTCATCCAGATGCTCGATCAGGACAAGGGTGCCAGGATCCTCGGCGAGATTGCCATCGGCACCAACTACGCCATCCAGGAGTACACCAAGAACACGTTGTTCGACGAGAAGATCGGGGGCACCTTCCATGCGGCGGTCGGCGCGGCCTACCCCGAGACCGGTGCCAAGAACGACAGCGGGCTGCACTGGGACATGGTTTGCGACCTTCGCCAGGGTGGCACGATCGAGGCCGACGGCAAGGTGATCAGCCGCAACGGGCGGTTCCTGCGGGCAGACTGGCCACAGCCGGGGCGGTGAGGGAGCCGGCTGAGGTGCCGGGAAGAGAGTCTTCGGAGCGGGTGATCGGGTGTGGGCCCGGCCTCCGTCTTGCGGGATAGCCTCTCCTCAGGTACCGTCGCGGACGTGCCGCTTCCTGGGTGAGCCGGTGGCGCGAGCCTGGGTCATTCTCGTCATCTCGCTGGAGGATTGAAGATGTCCTTCCTCGCGCGGTCTGTCTGTCTCGCATTGATGTGCTGGGGCGGACCACTCCTGGCCCAGTCGGTGCACCGCGGGATCGCCCCCGGTACCGGCGATGGGGCCGAGTACTCGAATCAAGCCGCGTCGGCCGAGCGAGCGGGCCCTGCCAAACGAAGTCAAACCGCCGCCAGCGCTCCGGCCAGGACGGGATCACCGGGCACCCTGAAGAGGGTCACGTTCACCACCGAGGACGAGGTCCTGATCGTGGGCGCTTATGCCGAGCCACTACTCCGCAGCGGCGAGAAGCTCGCGCCCATGGCCATCCTGTTGCACATGTATCAATCCGACCGATCCGCGTTCACCCCACTGATCGGACCTCTGAGGCGGGCCGGTTTTGCCGTGCTGGCCATCGACCTCCGTGGCCATGGGGAGAGCAACGCCCCGGCCAGACTGCAGCTGGCGGAACGCGTCCGCCAGCGGGATCCGGACCTCTTCAAGAGCATGCACCGTGACGTGGCCGCCGCCTATCTGTGGCTCCGTGACCAGCCGGGGGTGGATGCCGCCCGGTTCGTACTCGTGGGTGCCAGCGTCGGCTGCAGCGTGGCGCTGGACTATGCCGGGCGCGACAAGTCCGTCGATGCGGTCGCCTGCCTGACGCCGGGTACGGCCTATCTCGCCCTGGACTCCATGGCTCACATCGAGAAGTGCGCCAACCGTCCGATCCTCATGATCGCGGCCGAGGGGGAGCGAGCCGCCGCCGACCGACTGGCCCAAGCCGCCGGCCAGCACGTGACGGTGAAGGTGTTTCCCGACCAGCCCGCCCTGGGAGAGAAAGGCCTGCACGGAACCAAGATGTTGGATAAGGTCGCGGACATCGACAAGACGATGATCGAGTTTCTGACCCGGTCCGTCGGCCCGCCGAGCACCCATCCGGTCATTGCCACGCCCAGAGGAAGAACCTACCACGAGCCAAACTCATCCTACGCCCGTCAGGCTGGCCGGTTGAACCTCCGCTGGTTCAGTTCCCCGGCCGAGGCTGAGGCCCGCGGGTTAAAGGCCCCCAAGACAAGCGACCAGATCGGCGTATCACCGGACGAACCGCCGAAGACGTCGGCATCCAGAAGGGGCGAGGCCAAGCGCTCTCGCTGAGCTGGCGGAAAGAGCCGCCGAGGATGCCGGCGACCACATGCCGGCTGACACAGGTCGTGGTCAGCATGCCCAAGATGATCTCCCACCGGCGTTGGAGGACCCCTGGCGGCCGCCCCGACCGGGCCGCTATGATGTGGACTCGGCCGGGAGGCCGGACTCCATCGGAATCTGAAACCGAACCCGGACAGGAGCAGCGAGTCATGACCAGGATCGACATCCTTCAGCAGATCGAGAGCGCAGGCGTGGTGGCGATCATCCGGGCGTCGGGCAGCGAGCAGCTCATCGATGTGGTCGAGGCGCTCCGGGCCGGAGGGATCACCTGTATCGAGGTGACCATGACCACGCCGAACGCCCTCGAGGTCATCCGCAACGCTCGCCAGGCGTGCGGCGACTCGGCGGCGATCGGTGTCGGAACCGTGCTGGACGGGCCTACAGCCAACGCCGCTATTCTGGCGGGGGCCCAGTTCGTGGTCGCGCCGATCACCGACCTGCCGACGATCGAGCTCTGCCGGCGGGAGGGAGTGCCGGTCTTCCCCGGGGCCATGACCCCGACCGAGATCGTCCGGGCCTGGCAAGCCGGAGCCGACATGGTCAAGGTCTTCCCCACCACATCGCTCGGGACGACGTTCATCCGCGACCTGCGCGGGCCGTTCCCACAGATCAAGCTCATCCCCACTGGCGGCGTCACGCTGGAGACCGTGGCCGATTTCATCAAGGCTGGTTCGGCGGCCGTCGGCGTCGGGTCCTCCCTGGTCACCAAGGCAGCGCTCAAGAACCGCGACTTCGCGGCCATCAAGGCAACGGCCGAGGAATTCCTGAAACGCGTGCGAGCGGCCAGGGGTCCGAGCTGAACGCCATGTCCGATGACCGCCATCGCGCGGCGGAGAACGCAGACTCGCGCCGCGGACGGCCTGGTGCCACGGGCATGCTTGGCGGGAGGGACGCCTACGGGATGATGGTTTCCTGAGAGAGACAGCGCGGGCCTTGCGTTTCGTCATCCCGCCAGAAGAGCTCGACGGTGTAGGTTCCGGGAGCCAGGTTGGCAATCGTCGAGCAGGACTCGTAGCAACACAGGCACTTGCATGGGGCAGGAACGTACTCCGTCTCGGCCAGCCGCAGTGTTCGGCCGACCACGGTGAGCGTAGTGCGGATTTCGGTCAGACAGCAGTTGTACGTCGCGTTCTTGTGGACCACCCTCAGGGTGTTACCTTCCACGGTGACGGTGATCTCATCATCGCCGCACAGGCTGTTGGTGGCCGCCGTACTTCTCTTGGCAGAGGCTCTCGCCAGGCACCCGCTGTTGCTGTACGCCTTGAGCACCGGCATCCGCGGAACGATCAGGTTGAGGTGGTTGCGGATGGTCAGCATGTCGAGGAGGTTGATGGTTCCATCAGCACTCACGTCGATGCGGACGTTGTTGGCTGAAGTCGGCTGATTGAGCCCGTTGCGGACGGCGAGCAGGTCGAGAATGCTGATCAGGCCGTCACCGTTCACATCGCCGACCAGTACCCCGAAGTTCAGAACGTCCTGCACGACGCGGTCGGCTTCATCCACGATACCGGGGAAAGTGAGGCTCAACCGGGCGGCTTCGGGGGCTTCGGCGATGTCAATGGTGAGCTCGGCGCCGTTCGCGGTCGCGGACGTGACTCGCCCATTGCTGGCCGCCGTGCCGGCCAGGCGGACCGCCCATTCCGGACTGACGGCGAGTTGAACGGCCCGGTCGAAGGTGACCACGATCTGGGTGGGGCCGCCAAGCCGGCATTCGGCGGCCAGAATCGCTCCGGACAGCGGGTGAAGCAGGTCAATATCGGCTGTCGCGATGTAACCCTGAGACCGTCGAGACACCGCCCGGATGATGGACGGTGGTTGGTCGGCACAGATGCCCTTGGCGGCCACGCTCACGCCGGCCTGGGCAGCGCTGCAGGGGTTGGCGTAGGTCCGGCCATCGCAGCCGCAGATCGGATCGTCATCCGGGGGGCACGCCTCGGGACGGGCCACGCAGATACCCTGGCCGCTGCAGTCGCCGGTTTCATGCTGGCAGTACTCCTGGCCGGCACAGTCCTGGTCGGTCTGGCACCTGGTCGACTGCCCGCTCGCGGAGGCGACCGTGAGGGCGGTGCAGAAAACCGTGGACGCCAGTACCCCAAGCCGCGAGAACATCTCCACCCTCCTCGTCGCTCAAAGCCGAGGTCTTCAAGGATGATCGCGGGGAAATGGCCTTTACGACCCCGCGCCTGTAAATATACCTATTCAACGAACGAGAGGCAAAGAAGTTGTCTCGAGAAAGGATGAAAAGCCGAAAGCTCACGAGATCGAAACCAGGGGAATCGAACGCCTGGGGGAAGGCACCGGGTCATGCCTGTGAACCATGGGGATAGCGGCGCGAAGTGGTGGGTTCGGGCGGTGCTTTGGTTGAACGACCTGCACCGGCGGATGCTCGGCGTCTGGTTCAGCATTCTCGGTCCGCGGGTGGCCTACGCGGTCACGGGATTGCTGGCCCGGCTTCTGTACCGGCTGCTGACGCCACTCCGGCAGCTGAGCGAGGCTCAGTGTGCAGCCGCCCTGGCCGGCCTGATCCCCGCAAGCGCCGTAACCCGTGTCGCCGAAAGGGCCTTCGTTCACCGGGTTTGGGATCTCACTGATCTCGTGTTGGCCGATCGGCTTCTGCACGCGGGGACGTACGAGCGGTACGGCGGCCTAGTACCCGAGCCTCACCTGGCTCGGATGCTGGCCCTCCAGCGGCGTGGTCAGCCGGTCATCCTGCTCAGCAGCTATTATGGGCCGTTCGACCTGCTGCCCGTCTTCCTGGGCTTCAACGGCATTCGGGCTGCGGCCGTCTACCGCCGGCATGCCAATGCGGCCTTCGATGCCTACCGGCGACGGATTCGCGCTCGCGGCGGGTGCGAGCTGGTTGAGGTTGAGCGCGGGGCCGATCGCTTGGCCGCTGCCCTTCAAGCGGGCGGTTCGATTGCCCTGGTGGCGGACCACTACGCCGACCGGCGGGGCATGGAGGCCACCTTCCTCGGTTTGCCCACCCGGGTTATGAGGTCGGTTGGCCTGTTCGCTTGGCGGTACGAGGCGGACGTGGTTGTGGCCGGCATTCGTCGCCTGGGGACGTTCCAGTTCGAGATCATCGTCGAGGACGTCATCGATCACACCGACTGGCGGGACGAGGAGGATTCGGTTGCGTACATCACCAACCGTTACCTGCGTGGCCTGGAGCGCATCATCGTGCGTGATCCGACGCAGTACCTCTGGGCGCACACCCGCTGGGGACATGAGGCGGCGCTGCGGGCCTTGCGGGCGAGCGGCCCCGTCCCCGGCGCTGCCGCGGGAAACGCCGGCAAGTGATCCACCTCGGCCGGGAAGAAACGCTACTGCGGCCCGGAGCCCGATGGACGGAACTCGATTCGCGCCGGTGGTTCGGTGTTGCCGTAGGCCGTGTCGCGAATGGCGTTTGGAATCAGCATGCGATCTGCGCGGGGATCTGCACGCCACCTTCCGCTGTCCTCAGCCCGCCTGCCAACTGAGGTTGAGAAACGCCAGACAGACACGCCAGGAGTTCTCGGCAGAGTGCTCCGGTGATGTATTCACATGCAGTCGCCTGGTGGTGACGGAGAAGGGCACGGCGGTCTTGGCCCGCATGCTCAGGCCTGAATAGCAGGAAAGTCACTCGGTGCGGAGTCCACGGGCGACGGTGCCCATATGTCTGCATACCTGATCCCGAAACGGGCGAGGTACTTCTGAAGCCGACTCGCGTCGTTCCCGCTTTTCTTCCGTTTTCGAGAGTGGGCGAACAGGATCCGGCCGGCCTCGGAGAGCGACTTCGCACGGAGACATACCCGCAGGACCTCCTCAAGCTGCGTGCGATCGAAGTGGTCCAGTTCCCCCGTGCGAGTCGGCCCCAGAAAACGCTCGGTCAGGCTGTCCTTTCGCATGTTGTCCTCCGTGCGCCAAGCCGTGCGCAGTCGGGCGATCTCCTGATGAACGAGTTCGAGGGTGATCCGCCCGCCCACCGCCAGCGTGGCCATGCGTACGATCGCCCCATTCAAGTCTCTGAAGTTGCCGGACCAGGCGGCATCCGGCGACACGGCGAACCTGAGAAAGGTGCCCCACGCTTCCCTGGCAAATCGCACACGCCGGCCCTCCACGTGGCCGAACTGCTCCAGCTCGTAATGCAGGTTGGGTTCGATGTCCTCCGGGCGCTGGCCCAAGCCGGGTAATCGGAACGTCCAGAGATTGATGCGGGCCAGCAGATCGTCGCGAAACCGGCCGGGGCGAACTGCGGCGGCGAGGTCCCGATTCGTCCCGGCGATCAGCTGGAAGTCACTCCTGACCTCCTCGTCCGAGCCGACGGGCAGGAACGTCTTGTCTTCCAGGGCCCGAAGGAGCATGGCCTGTTCGTCCGTGCCCAGTTCGCCGATCTCATCCAGAAACAGAACGCCCTTGTCCGCGGCTTGGAGCAGTCCCGGGCGGGCCTGCAGCGCGCCGGTGAATGCGCCCTTGACGTGGCCAAACAACGCCGACATGGCCGCATCTCCGCGTAGCGTGGCGCAGTTCACCTCTACGAATGACCCGGTGACGAGGCGGCGGGTCTTCTTCAGCTCGAAGATACGCCGGGCAAGCCGCGATTTTCCGGAGCCTGTCGGACCAGTCAGCAAAATGGCCCTTCTTGAGGCCACAGCGACTTTCTCGACTTGTTCGATCAAGCGGTTGAAATCCGCGTTTCGGGTCTGGATGCCCGACTTGAGAAAGGACACCGCGTCCAGTTGCTCTTCCTGGAATCGGGCGACAATCGGATCGTACCTGGAAAGGTCAAGATCGATGATGCGGTACGCTCCGAGACTCTTGCGGTCGCTTCGCGCTGGTGAAATCGACTGGATCAGGCGACCCGGGAAGTGCCGCGACTCGGTCAGCAGGAACATGCAAATACGGGCTACGTGCGTACCGGCGTTCACGTGGATCAGGTACTCCTCCTCTTCCGCGTTGAACGGGTAATGGCGTGCGAACTGACGCAGAGCGGCGTACGCCTCTCCGAAATCCCAGGGGTCCACCCGCTCCAGCGGGAACAGGCGAACAGTGGTCGAAGGCGAAACGCTCCGGATGTCTTCGCTCACCTGTTCAGCCAATCCCCTGAACCGGGGTTCGTGCAGCAACTCCAACCGAGCCACGGGCAGGTCCGGCTGCCGGCAAAGCGCCACCGTAGGCCGCCACCTTGCCCATCGCCGGTGACCATGGCCTGCGTCCTTCTCCGTGGCCAACATGCCGATGATGACCGTCTTCATGAGTTCATATCCGATGGGATAATGACATACTCAATAGATTAAGGCGTCCGCCTGTTTTTCTCAACCGTTCGGTACCGCCTGGGGTAGTTGTGCAATTATAAACTTTTACTGGTTAATGACTTATGCGCTATTCGGCCCAAGTACAGTGCTCTGGCGCGTGGCCTGCAAATCCGCTCTCCGCGTTGGCGATCGTCGCCCACCCCTTCGGGAGAAGACAGAGATGGCAGGTATAGGCAAACGAGCGAACAAGCCGGCGCATCGGCGGTACCAGGCCGAGAATCGCAGGCTGGTGCACAAGAGGAAGAGAGTCCGTGTTTCTTCGCATGGCCGATGGACCTATGAGTCTCTGCTGGCTCACCAGAAGATCAAGGCGGCAGAGTGGGCTCGGAGGAAAGAGCTCGAGGAAGCGGAGGAGAAGCGGTTGAAGGCTGACTCGCCTGCGCGGAGGCACAATCCGCTACTCCGCGTGCTGAAGCGAGGTGCCGACAGGTGGTGAACGGTTCACGGAGCACAGGAGGGTAGGGCCGACCCGGGCGACACAACCAGTATGACGATCGAAGGTCAACCCGGCCAGGACGATTCGGCCGACTCGCGACACGGCGGTATTGGCGGCCAGCGGGGGTGAACAGGGCTCGACGGACGTGCGATACCTCAGGTAGCGATGGGACGAAAGGCCCACAGAGTCCCGAAACCATCGCCAGAGCGCGTACCGGACGCGGCTTCGATGCCGCCACCTCCATGCTCTCGGGTTTCATCTGGATCGCCGGTCAGGAGAGCGCGATGTCTAGGGCGGAGCGGAGACGACGGACAAGAGCGGTGATACTCCGACGCCATAGAGTCCTTGTGTGGGCGCGCATGCTTCCCGGGCTGCCCGGGAAGCGCTTCTCGGAGGTTCCCTCTCGCGCCGGGATGTCAGACGAAGACCGAGAGACGCTGAAGCGTCGGCGCGCCGCCAGACTGCTCGGCCGCTGCCGGACACTTCACCCCTTCGACTGCGGCCGGCCTCGGTGCGGCATATGCAGTTGGTACAAGCGGTCTGGCGGGGACGAGCCACGGCAGGTGCTCGTGGCCAAGCTCTCGTTTCGAGAACAGTTGAGGGAACACAACGCCAACGTGTGGGTTGAGCGAAGGGCAGATTGAACCGTGGCCATTCATGAGGTTCTGCAGGATGGCGATGAAACGCGCCATCGAGAACCTGCTGGCGATTGAGGCCACGGGCCTGCATCCGCCGACTTCGCGTGTGGGGTGGGCCCAGTCGGAGTCAGCTCGCCCGCGACCGTTCATTGCCCGAATAGCCGGCCAGTTGGAGTACCAACAGGGGGCGCTGATAGAATAGCAGAACACTGTCCGGCGGCGTAGCCGGGTGGACGTGATCTCGGTTGACCGAGCGAATGGCATCGCTTGCCATCACCCGTTTCGTCGCGGCGACGCTCAACGTGTTCGTGATCGCCACTTCTGCTCGGGTCCAGCCCGCAGAACCCAAGGCGGTTACCTGAGACTCACAGGGCAGGAACGGAGCACAAAGTGGACGTATCCGCCATACTCGATCGCATCGATGCGCAGCGGAAGGTCCCAGGCATGGTCGCCGCGATCATCGAAGGCCACCGGACGATCGGCATCGGCGCTTCCGGCGTGCGCCGACGGGGCGATGCGTATCCGGTCACCGCGAACGACCGGTTTCATCTGGGCTCCTGTACGAAGTCGATGACCGCCACACTCTGCGCAATGCTTGTGGAGGAGGAGCGGCTCTCATGGCAGTCGACAATCGGCGAGGTTTTTGCGGGGCTCGAAGGGAAGACACGGCCCGAGTATCGTACGGTGACGCTTGCGCAGTTGCTGACGCACCGCGGCGGCTGCCCTGCCGAGCTCCAATTTGATGGGTTGTGGGGCCAGCTCTGGGCGTACGAAGGCCCCCCGGTGGGCGCAAGAGATCTTCTCCTGGCGAAGGTCGTGGCATACCCGCCGGTAGCCCCGCCGGGAACACGTTCAATCTACTCGAACGCAGGCTTCGCGATCGCAGGCCACATGGCGGAGAGCGTGACCGGTCGGGCATGGGAAGAACTCATCCGGGAGCGTTTGTTCAAACCGCTGGACATGCAAAGCGCAGGCTTCGGTGCCCCTGGAACAACGGGTTCGGTCGACGAACCGCGTGGCCACACTTCGCAGGGCAATCCTGTCGAGCCGGGTCCCGATGCGGACAATCCCGTGGCCATCGCGCCCGCTGGCAGGGTCCACTGCTCCATCGGCGACTGGGCGAAGTACATCTCACTGCACCTGAACGCTCAATCGCCGCCGAGCGGGCTACTCCAGCCCACAAGCCTGTCGCGGTTGCACACCCCACCTGAAGGCTCGATCGGTCCGGACATGTATGCCATGGGCTGGGTTGTCACAGACCGACCCTGGGGCGGAGGGGCCGTCCTGACACATGCGGGCAGCAACACCATGTGGTTTGCCGTGACCTGGATCGCCCCGCGGCGAGGTTTTGCGGTGCTCGCGGCCTGCAACCAGGGCGGGGAGGTTGCCGGGAAGACCTGCGACGAGGCCGCCTGGGCAATCATCCAGGCTTACCAGGGCGTTTCGGGGGCCGGATGACCGGCTTGGGGCTTGCGACAAGACGCGACGACTCCGGACAGGCCCGCGAGCGCGCCTGGGAATCCGGAAGGTTGACCTGCACCGCGGGCCGATAGCTCGCCCGCGTGAATCGCCCAACAACCTGCAACTGCTGGCCTTTGCCGATCTCCCCGGTTCCATACTGCAGGTCAACGGCGCCGTTTTCGACGGTGACAAGGGCAATGGCGTTGGCCCCCGCTGAGCTGCGGACCACCAGGTACTCACAATCTTCGTGAGTGGTAGCCGGCAAGGCCAGTTCGAAAGTCGGAGGCAATGCAGCAGGATGAGCCGGCACCTGTTGCTCCTCGATCGTCACGAACGCCGGATTCGCTGAACGGGTGCCTGACGAGCTGTCTGACCGGGTAGCCAAGGGCGCGGCACATTTTGCGGCACAGTACCCGACCGCTGGACCTCGCAGTATCCCGCAACTCCCCGGGGCCACCCCCGAGGAAGTCGCGGAAAACCGCATCCAAACGCAGGATCTCGCAGGAGGTAACTGGAGGCGGCGGGAATCGAACCCGCGTCCCGTGACATTTCAGAAGAGGCTTCTACGTGTGTAGTCGTCTGATTTGTTCTCGGCCGCCCGGCGCCCAGCGACAGGCTTCGACCGGCCCAGCGTCGTGGTATTCTGACTCATGTGTCACGGCGCCTACCCTCATGAGCGAGCCTGCTGTCGTCGCCCTG
>ENA-UOWG01000672-UOWG01000672.1-activated-sludge-metagenome-genome-assembly--contig:-NODE-672-length-42181-cov-5.720481_pt1 | contig 42181 bp, 33 predicted proteins | sample MGYA00238147_ERZ761563 | MGnify/ENA primary metagenome ERZ761563 (study PRJEB28884, sample SAMN05720216) | anaerobic digester metagenome | isolation source: active sludge of municipal...
TGGAGGACGGCAGTATTTTAAGCCAGCTTGTTTGGAATGGGCAGAACTTAACGGGTTTCAGGCGCCAAAATACCGATGGCTCCGCAGACATTTATCAAAATTCTTATCTCATGGAACATGTTGATCCTGAAGGGAATCGTACTCTCTATATTCTTTACAAAGAGCCCGGCAAGCCTACCCAACACAAACCTTCCGAAATCCATATGGCGGATGGAAGAACCTACAAGGTTATTGAATTTAAAAATGCAAGCGGCGCCTTAGAACGGATCAATGAATTAACTTCGATAACGCTTCCTGACGGAGGAAAGGTTGAATTTGAGAACGGCGTTCCAGTCCGATATATCCAATATCAAGAAGTCCGTCTCGATGCTGAAACATTGCCGGAACTTCCGAACGGTCAATCCTATATCCCGTCTTTGACTTTTCCCGAATTGGAACTTCGCGGTATCACGATCGACGCGACAGGCAATATTCTTTCCGGAGAGATTTTATACCGGGACGGTACCCAGCATTTAATAAAAAATGGAGTGCTTTATAAACAGATCACGCCTGGCGGCCAGATCGTGGAATTCAATGAAAATTTTGAAAATACGTGGGATCCTCCGCAAGCTACTTTGCCCCAACCTCTTACTCAGGAAGAATTGGCTTACCGTAATGCTCTTATTGAAGCACAACTTGATTACTTCAAAGAAGGCGTCGGCCTTCATCAGCTAACGGGGCTTCCGCTGGACAATTATCAAACCGGCGCCGCAGAACCCGCGGATTACAGCCAGGCAACTCTCGTCGGATTTTGGGCCGAGATCCTGGTTGCTATTGCAACGGGAGATTATGTCACTTCCAAAATGACGCAAGAAGAGGCCCTCTCAAAGCTTGAAAATCTTCTAGCGGCTTATCGTCAGGCGCAATTGGAAGCCGGTTGGAACGGAATGCTGGCCTTTTTTACGATCGTTGAAAGCCAGGAAGAAATTCTAGACAGCCAGGGGTTGCCTACGGGCGAAATGCGAACAGTTATTCATTATGAGAATAGATTTAATCAGTATGGCTTCGGGGACACGCTGAATCTTTCCGTAAGCCTGGCCTCTGTGATAGGAGCGCTTGAAGGGCGTTCCTTGGGCGCCTCGCTGGATATTTTTAAAAATAATATATTGGAGACAGCAAACAATATTTTAACGGATCAAGAAGCCGGGTATGCCGCGTTCTACGATCCATCTAAAAAAAGATTCCATGGGTCTTACGCGAAGGACCCCGCTACCGGGACGTGGAAATTCGTCAAAGATTTTTATATCGACCGTGTTTTCAGCGAATTCCGGACAGGGCTTATCTGGCTGGCCGCGAAGTACCCTCAATATCAAGAAGCCGTTAACGCGATTGATGTGGCTTTTCGTTCTTATCAGAGCGAAAGCGGCGAGGTTGTCGATAATGTTGCGCCGTGGGACGGCGGAGCTTTTCAGATGTTCTGGCCGCAAATCCATGTTGATGAGACCCAGTATCCCGAGTTCGCCGTAGCTCTCCGAAATTTTCTTTATACCCAAGCCGAATTTGTGAATCAAAACGATATCGCAGGATTACTTTCGGCTGGCGCGGATCCCGGGCAAGGATATGAAGGAAAGATCGGGGTCCCTTATGCCGCGGAGACCGATGATCCGCTTCATACCGATATCGGTTCGCTTTACGGTCTTGCTTCGGCATTCTCCGTGGCGCCGCATTACGTTCTGCAATTTTTTAAAAATATCGAAGCCGCTATTCCCGGCGTTCTTACCGGAGCGGGTTTTGCCGATTCCGTGAAATTTCTTACCGAAACCTCGACGGATCCTGTGAGCGGGGAAGAGCTCATCACGCGAACGCCGGTGCTGGCAACCGAATATTTTGGCGTCGATCAAGCTTCCTTTGTGCTTTCGTTGCTTCAAACAAGCCGGAGTTATTTTTCAAATTACCTGAATCAAACCAACACCAAAAATTCTTTCGATAACCTTTATCGGTCCTTTCAATTCAATTTAACACCGGTGGAAAAAAACTTGCCGCCGCCTCCCGATTTCGGGTTGACACAGGAAAATCTTTATACCGGAAGCGAGACGAATCCTGACGGCAATGGATATCCTTTGGTGAAAGAAGATGCCTTTATTTCTTCCCTTTTTGATCCGGAGTACGGGGAAGGACATATCTATAATTATCGAACGCCCAGCGGTGCTTTCCATCATACCGGGATAGAATTCCTTTCTTCTGCCGGTGAAACGGTCTCCATGGGACTTCAAGAATTTCTTTTGCTTCCGGGTCGCCGGGATGCCGCCCGCTCTCTCTTTGAATCGCTTAACTTTGATCTTTTTGATCAGGCGAAAGCTCAGGGGGCTTTTTATACTCCCGGCTACGGTTTTGCCAACGGCGCTTTGGCCTATGTTCCTCCCATGGGAGAAGTTCAAACCGTTCAATTTGATTTTCGTGATGTCACCAGACCGGTAGGTTTGTGGGCCCAATTCCAGGGGATCGATCTCAACAATTTTGACTTTATCTCAGTTCCTATCAAGCTTGATTTAAATACCGATGTGGCCATGCGGCTCAAATTTGAATTGAAAGGAATGGGCGAGGTTTTTATAACGCCGGAACTTACTCATGAATGGCAATATATTCAAGTGCCCATCAAAAAACCCTCCTCATTACTTACCGAGATCGCAGTGGTGGCTCAATCCATGGATGGCAGTCCCATCAAAGGGGAATTTCTTTTGGGGCCGCTTTCTACTTTTAAGATCCGGACAAACAATACCATTGACTGGCAATCACTGATCGGAAAAACAAACGCTCAGCTTCAAAATCTTTTAAAAAGCGCCGCGTTAGAACAACCTAGTAGCGGCGGCATTGTCACCAAGGAAGAGATCCTCGAAGATTTCGTGATCGATTCCCAGGGGAAGCTTGTGAGCGGGATCTTGAGAAAAGCTAATGGCGAAATTCAGTATTATCAAAGCGGGCAACTGATGAAATGGGTTTTCCCGAGCGGAAGAACAGTGCTTTTTGAAAACGGGCTTGCGACCTTTGTTGTCGATCTGGCTCGCGGCCAGTTGGAAGAATCGCGATTCTATTATGATCAAGACCTTCGCGGCCAGCTTCATTCGTTTGTGATTCAGGAGAATGACCGGAAAAGGGTTTTTAACGCTCAGGGAGAACTTGAGCTGCTTGTCGAAGAAGGATTTCTCGCACATTTTGAACAAGGCGAAATTTTATCCATTGAAACCCCCACGGCCACTTTAACCAACATTGTTCTTGCTGACGATCTCAGGATCTTAACGGCACACGTCAAAATGAAAAATGGGTCGGAATTCGATATCGATCAAACGCAGGAACAGGCGGTCAGCTTTAGTGATGGCGTTAAACTTTTTTATTCAAACCGGGAAGTCACGGCGATCGAAACACCGTCAAACGGCAGGACCGAACTTCAGTATGATTACGACGCGTTAGGCCGGTTAATGGGCGTCAATGTCTCGTTTCAAGAGGTTGGAAGCAGCGCTGTTGTCGAAATGAGCTTAAGTGATTTTTTGAATTTACCAAGCCGGGAGGTAGAAAAAACGTATTTACTGAAAGAAGGCGCTCTGGATCTGGACTCCGTTTCCTCCATTTTAGGATATAGCGTGGGGGGAACGGTCAATCATCTCTGGTTGGACGCGCGTAAAGAAGGCGGCAGTTTTTACAATGGTTGGGCGTGCACAGAGCCGGCTTGTTGGAATTTCGGATACAACGCGAATACGCCTACGATCGGCATGGCGTTCAATTATGCCGCGCCTGTGAATCTTTCCGACTATGATTTTCTTTCCGTAACGATCCGTTTGGATCCCGGCGTGACATGGCCGCAGGATTTCGTTCTTTCCGTCAAAGATGGTTACTGGGCAAGGTTTTCTTACGCCATTCAGGGGCTGACCGAGGAATATCAAACTTTTACTATTCCTTTGGCCGGGAAGACATGGGCCATGAACCAGCTGACATTGGAGATCCAAGGCGGGGATCACGATCCCCTGGCTTATGGATCGATGGGCAAAGTATTTCTGGAAGATGTTTCCTTTTTTTCCATTCATGACGGGGAAAACCCCATTTGGGAAGCCCAGGCGGGGATCACCGATGCTCAGATCCAAAACCTGAAGATCGAATCGGATAATTTGAATAGCGTCGGTGCTCACATAGCTTCTCAAACCCCTCTTCAATATGAAGCCCTTCGCGCATTTCTGGACCTTCCGACTTATATGATCTACCAGCAAGAAACGTCGGGGAGCGATTTCCAGCTCGAGCATTTCAGGCGTTTTGACGGAAGCCAGATCGATCTGGAAGGCCAAAACGTTAGCCGCGTCATTTTGCCCGATGGCACGATCAACGAATATTCAGCTACTGGGAATACGGCGGAGGGAACCATTCTAGATCCCGGAAATGGTGTGAGTGATATCGGGAATATAAACTACAGCTATGGAGCTCTCCGGCGGATCACGCAAGCGGACGGGCGGCAATATGAGCTTTCTTATGAATTTGATCCAGGCGGTGCGGAAATAACGGTATTCCGCGACATACTTACGGGAGAAGTGAGGCGATTCAAAGGCGGAAAACTTATTTCTGCAACCGATCCCAATCAGATCCAGACTCATTATCTTTATGAAAATGGCGAATTGATCGGGGCGGAACTGACCTATCACAATCGCGTTCTCAATAGCACGCAATATTTCTTCAACGGGGAAGAAACTCAGGTCACGGATGAGCGGGGGACCACATGGTTCTATGATAAAGACGGTAAATTGCTCAAACATATGACGCGGGACGGTTTTCTCTATGAGTATTCGGAATTCACGCAGCCTCTTTCGGAAGGGCAGACAGTCGATCCAGATGATTATAAGAATGCCGTTTACGCAGGGAACGGTCTTACAGCCGTTACTCTTAAAGGTTATCAAGCTCCGAATGGTTCTTGGATCTTATGGGATGAGGAACACGGTTCCGAGATCCACTTGGCATCAGGGGCGCAAGGAGTGAATCTTGTCTTTGACGGAGAGCAGAAAATTCAGAGCGGGCAGATCCAATTTCCGGACGGCATGCTTCTTGAGATCGAAAATTATATCCCTGTTCGAGGCCGTCTTGCGAGCGGGGAAACTTTTGAATATACACTTCCACAAGCTACGGACCACGAAATACTTCAAGGTCCGGATGGCAGCTATCTTGGATTTTGTTTCAAGATCGGCACGACTCGTTTTACTTACAGCCCGCTCGGAGAATTGGTTAAGACAGAGTCTGAGGACGGCGTCACTCATCTTTTCACCTATACGCGCAATCGTTGGGGAGACATCATAAATTACACAAATCTTGAACGCCGCCAGATCGCTTTCAACGGAGTCCCTTTTCCCAAAGAAGTAAAGCTCATTGCCGGAACGGATCAAAAACTCATGGATTCCGGAAATGAAATAGCGGTTCATAACGGGAATGGATTCATTGTTGGAATATACAAAGAAAGCGCGAACCAGTGGGATGTTTATTCCGGAAGTTTTGCGTCTGAAGCGGACCGGATCGGTCTCAGACATTTTCTTTCAGAGATCAAGACCGGCGATTTCGTGGCCATGACGGTTTCAGATTCCGCTTTTTCGCAAGTCGATGAAGAGATCTTTTCGCTTTTGGAAGGGATGGGGGCCGGAGCGGTTCGTCAGGCGGCCGCCAGTAACAGTTCATGGAGTTTTTTTGGAAATGAAAATCTGAATTTAGGGGAGGGACGTGAAGCCGTTGGCGTAAATTCCTTCTCGACCCTGACAGAAACAAGTAGATTTGAAAGCTTGATCAGGAATCAAAATCTTTTTTTTCAAAATGCCCCGATGTCTTTAAACATAGCCCCGGAGATTTCGGCGGGCTTTTCTCAGTTTTTGAAAGATTATCTTCCCCTAAAAGCGGCCCGAGACCTTCAGGCGGTAACCGTTTACAACAAACAGGATGAGATTGTGTTCTCAAGGCGGCTTGATGGGATCAATTCCTATTATGAATTCGGGAAAGTAAGGGAAACATTCGACGGGAATGGCGAGCTTTTAAGCGTTCATGAATACGTTTGCCCCGAAACCGGCTGCCATAGCGCAGAAGATATGGCGCTTAAAAAGATCACGCTTGTGAAGAGCCGTCAGGATTTTGAAGCCCAGGCGATAGAACTTTCCGAACAGATAGAACAAGCGAAATTCGAAGCGCTTTACCGCCTGGCTTGGCAGGATGAGGTGGCGCGCGCCCAGATCAAAGAAAATGTAGATGCCGGCGTCGCCCAGATCAATGCACAGATATCCAGTTTGGAGTCCCAGCGTTTTAAAAAAGTTAAAGAATGTCGCAGCTTTCTTTTTTGGAAACATTGCGAAGAAAGGACCTACGAGGTCCCGGGTGTCCAATCCGCCATCAATCAATTAGCGGGCCAGCGCGCCGAGCTTGTTCGGACCGGTGAAGAGCAGCTCGCGGCGATTCCTGGCGCGATGGCGGCGAAACAGATCGAGATCGAACAGGCGACAGCTCAAAAGATGGCCGAACTGGTCGCGCAAAAAGAAGCTTTTCTTTTGGATATCCTGCGCGAAGAAATGGAACCGATCATTACGGATTTTTATCGCCGCATCCTCGGCCGGGATGCCAGTGAAGAAGAATTCAATTCCTGGGTTGACCGGTATAAGGAGGCCGGGGCGCTTGATATTCAAATTCTTCAAACGGAATTGCAAACCTCCGAAGAAAAGATCCTTCGTGAAGCCCAAAAAACAGCCATCATCGAAAATATCAGGACCCTTTTAAATACTTATGTGGCCGGAACTCCGGAAGAAAAGTCAGCGATCCTGCAAACTTTACATCTCGAGGCTTCCGAGGCCGTGGATCTTAACGCGGAAGATGTGAACAAGATCCTCGAATGGCTCGAAAGCCGCGATCTCCATTTCGGGCAATCCGCATTCTTATCCCTTAAGGAAATGCTCGCTTCTAAAGGCGTGGATGTCCCTGTGGAGACGATTGGAAAAGAAGCGATCCTGATCGACATCTTGGCCGGCGTGATCACGCGCTTCACGGAAGGCGATATTCTGATCTCAACATTTGCTCTCAACAGGACCGCGGCTATTCATGGCCAGGAATTTACCACGGTCAAATATTCCTATCAGGATCTTCTCGCGCTTTATCAAAGCGTATGCCCGGATCTTGCGAGCGCTTGCCCCTTGCGCGTGATCGCCCATATCGATGAAGACCATTTTGTGGTCATCAAGAAAGTGACAGATACCGAGGTTATCTATGAAGAGACCAATAAAGGGGCGAATGGCTCGGATGTCACGATCTCAAGAGAAAATTTTCTCAGGGTTTGGACCGCGGAAAATGATGCGGGACATTTAATTGTCTCGCAGGAACAGGCGCTTGAAACACAGAGGCTTTCCGATCAGGAAGCCATGAGGATAAGAGGCTCTTTCTTCGGGATCGACGATCTTATTTTTTGGGCTTTTGTGGCGAGCATGGTCTTTACGGTAGCGTCGGTCGCCGTTTCTTTCTTCAGTCCCGCGCTCGGGAAGATCCTCGGCTATGCGGCGCTTGTGGCCGGCATTGTGGGGATCGTGGCGAGCATCGGTCAGTTCGTCGTGCAGGGTCTTAAGATGGTTTTTTCCAGCATCTCAAGTCAGGGCTTTTTTTCTACCATCAAACAAGGCCTGGCTTATGTGGGAAAAGTTCTCTGGGCGCCCGTTAAGGCCGTAGGCCAGTTCATCCAGAACGGTTTTCAATTTCTAACAAGTGGTTTTTCAGCCGGGTTCGGGAGTTTTGGTTCCGGGATCGCCCAAATAAAAGATTTTCTTCTAGTCGGGGCGAACGAAATTTATAAAGACGGTGTTTTGATCGGCCGCGAATTTACATTTTCCCAGATCGCGGCCCGTCAATTAGTGGCGGCGGGACTTAATATGGGTGTTTCAAGCGGTCTGGAAGGTTTAGGGCTTGATCCTCAGCTTTGCCAGCTCGCGGGCGCTTTTGTGGGCGGGGGTTTTCTTGGGATCGGGCAGGCGGGTTCAAGTTTCATACGGTCGGGACTGCAGAATTTTGCCTTACAAGGCGTTTCCCAGCTTGGGCTTCGGCTCGGCCTCGCGCCGCCGATCGCAAGCGCCCTCTCACTTGTTGCCTCCACGAGCCTTACCGCTTTATTTGACGGCAGTTTTAACCTTAAAACTTTTTCTGATATCGCTCCCACCCTCGCATCCCAGCTCACCATGGGCGGCATGGAACTCATCGGCCGCTCCTTAGGCCTCGATCCCCGCATTACACAGCTTTTAGGACTCCCCATATCCTCAATCGTAGGAAATATTACAGCCCGATTTTCGGGAACTGTTATCGGGTATCGGGATGATGGTACGCCGATTTATGTGACAAGCCAATATGATACCGGTTCCCTCTGGGATTCCATAAAAAATTCCTTGGTTAATGGCATCCAACAAATCGGATTTGTTTTTGGGGGAGAATCTACGAATTCGATCTTTGGTTCTTTGCTGAGCAGCAGCATTTTAAATTCTGTCGGAAGTATTTTGGGCAGCGAAGGACTTTTCAATGGCATTTTGGATATTCTTAAAACGACGGTTCTTGCGCCCTTGAATCTTATAAACGGTATTGTCCAGACAACGATCCAAGGGCTTCGGAATTTCAATGATCTGATCCAGGAAAAAGGATTAATCGGAGCCTTTGAATCGTTAGCCACTTCCATTTTTAGCCGGAGTGCCCTCGAAAAGCTTCTTGGTTTTGGAGGGATTTCGGGGTTTTTAGGTTCTGCGGCTAAAAACTTGACCACGCTCGCAAATGGCCAGCAGGTGCAGGAACAGAAAGTCGACGGCTCCACATCTCTTTATTATGATCTGTTTGGAAATTTTATTGGCAAGAAAGAGAACGGAGTTACGCAGATCGGCACCTTTGGCATTAACTCTGTGGGCAAGTGGGCGCTTCTGGCAGGAACTTTTATTAGTAATGTAGTAGCTGATTGGGCATTTGCCGGAGAAGTAAATAATGGCCAACTCAAAAGCGGAAAGCTTTATCAAAACGGAACACTCGTAGGTGAATTTACACCTGAAAATAATGATGGAAGCATTATCATCAATGGCAGTCACCCAGATGCTCAGCGGTTCAGTTCCTCAGGCGGATTCTGGGGCATGGTTTTTAAATTCATACCTTATGCCATGGAGTTTGTGTTCAACGGCGGCCTTCTTCAGGGGGTTAATTTTACTTCTGGTTCTTCCCAAAATACGGATTCCAATAAGCCATTTTTTGTTTTAGCGAATGGTGTTGGAAATCCTTCGGCTACAGGTTCGCCCGATTACATTAATAATTTAACATCCGATCTTCAAACAAGCAGCAATGGCCAGATTGCTTATGATGACATTATAAAACCACCGCTTTATAATGCATTGCTCAATGGCGGGACAACCGACCAGGTAAAAGATATCCTGCATTGGATCGCAGAATCAAATACCCCCTATATCCGTTTGGACCTTGTCGGCAAAATCCAAGTATGGATGAATGCTTGGAAGCAAGTGATAGCGTCACGCCCTGTGGTAGGAGTTGGCTTTTCGGGTGGCTTTGAACCGTTGGTAGAAAGTCTTATTGGTAGCACCTATAATGTCGCAACATTGGTTTCTTTGGCCGGGATCATTGGAAGTTTAGCGGGAATCAGTACGGAGGTTTTAAATTTGATCATTACGGTAGCAGACCAGATCGAAAGCGGTACGGTTGATGGTCTTCGGGGTTTTCTTGATACTCTATTCTCAAAAATACCCGTAGTGGGGGATGTTGTGCAGCTTGCGACTTCTATTGTAGATTTTGTCAATGATCATTCGATAGGCCTTGCTTTTGATACCCTTAAAGCTGCGTTAATGGCATTTCTTCAAGCGTTGCCTCCGGCCATTCCTCCCGTTATCAGCCCTTCCGCAGGGGTTTTGGTCAATCTGTATGGAACCGAAGATATTCTTTATAAGCTTAATCTTGTTGGTTTTAGAGATTCTATCGCTGACTTTACGCCGGATAATGAAGATAGAATGCTTTTCAATATCGAAATTGTCGGCGCCACACATTCCGGCTATATGAGGCGGGATAATCCTTCTCTTAATCAGCCCGCAGTGAATGCGTTTGTAACGGAGATGATTCTTCATAGTAAATCTGAGACGGAGCTTTCGACTTTTCTTTTAGGAAATAGCCATGTTTTTTTTGATTCATCACGTCAAGTATGGGTGGTTAATCCATGAAATTGTTTAGAGTATTCTTTCTTTTATTATTTTTTCTTTTCCTTCCAACGATACTTTTTGCTGACGGAAATAATCAGCAACAAGTTCCGCCCGGGCTTAATGCGCTTGTCTGGGAGCAAGGTCAAATTGAGCTTGAAGCTTATCAGCTGGCCAAGGCGGGAGCTTATGATGCCGCTATCGCTAAATATCATGAGGCGTTGGCACCCAGATTCATCTATCAAGAAGATCGTAAATGCCTTCCTCTTTATGGGATTATGAATGTGCATCGGCTGCAAGGAAAATTCGATCAAGCTCTTCAAGAACAAAAATGGTTTTTAAAAATGAATCCCAAAAAAGAAGAATACAAGGACGATTATTTAGAGCTGAAAGCATTAGCCGAGGCTCAAAGAACTAAATCAAGCGATCCTGTTCGAGCGTATATCCAATATCTTCGAGATAAATATAAGGATATGTTGCCTCCTTATAAATATGTAGCTGTTTATGTGCCAATCATCACAAGTAAAATTATCTTTTGCTATAGCTGGGTTGGTGATGCAGATGGAGGAAGCGCATTCATAGATGGCATTCTCAAGTATTTTGAACAACGGGACTTAAAAAAATATGGCAAAGTCCGCTGGGGAAAAGGTGATAATGCTTATTACAAGATTAAACAAGCATTCGAACAAGACAAAGCTGAAGGTTTTAAAGGCTGTCTCGATTCCAAGCCTGGTGATGCCTGTATGGGGCGCGCAACGAAAGCGCTCATCCAGTCCAACTATTTTCCATGGTAAATACATTTATCGAACGGTACCAGGTATCGAACGGTACTCGAACGGTACCTGGTACTGCGGGGACGGGTAAGTTGAAACGTTTTGATACAAATTCATGAAAGGTGGGGTATGTTGAGGAATGGGGCGGAAACCAAGAAGGGAATCGGAAAGCGGTTATTATCACGTCATCATTCGCGGAAATAACAAACATTGGCTTTTTCGTGAAGATGAAGATTTTAAGAAATTCGAGGAGTTGTGGGAGAAATATCTTAAGCGTTACGGTGTTTTGCTTTTTCATTATTGTCTGATGAGTAATCGCGTTCACATGCTGGTTCAGAGCGAACCGGCATCTTCTTTAGGACGGATGATGCATGGGATCCAGAGGTCTTATCACCATTATTATCGCCGGAAGTACACGTTTTTCGGGCATTTGTTTCAGGGGAGATACCGGAGTCTTCCGATAGAACAAGAGAGCTATTTGCTTGAATGCGGGCGTTACATAGAGCGGAATCCTGTACGAGCGGGACTTATCGGCGATCCTTCGGAATGGCGATATTCCAGTTACCAGATGTATGTGGAGGGAAAAGAAAAGCCCTTCGTGAGATGCGATCCAGCCTATTTGGGGTTGGCGTCAACCGATGAGAACCGCCGAAAGATTTATCGGGAATACACGGAGCAGACTCGCGCTTATGAGGAATTAGTGGAAAAACAACTAGTTGGTTCCAAATGATACGCGTTACCTGTCCCCAAAGTACCCGGTACCTTTCTAAATTTTTCTTTCTAATGCAACATCTGGGATTAGGGTTGAGAATGGTATTATTACCGTAAATCCCACTGAATATGTCTCACCATATGGGGACCGGACATGAAAAAAATAAAGAATTTTTTTAATGTTCTCTTTAGTTTTTTTATAATCTTAAATATTTTCAACGTTAATTGTTTTGCCGAAAATGCAAAAGGGAAATTTATGACCCAAGAAGAGTTTGAGGCGGCTAAGAGAGGGCAAGATAAATTTCATGCTCTGTTGCATGCAGGAGATGTTTCCTTTAAAAGTGGCAATAACCAGCAAGCCGAGTTTTATTACCTTGAAGCGTATAAATTTTCTAAAGGAACCAGTTCGGAAGCAGTAGCAAGATATGTACTAGCGAAATTTTATAAGGATACAGGCAACTATGAGAAATCGCTAGAACTTGTAAATATCGATTTGCCAAAGTTGAAGCAGGAAGAGCCGGCTTGGGAGATATATAGCGAAATGAAAAAAGATCTTCTTGAGAAGATTAAAGAGCAGAAAAAACTAGAAAAGAGAGATGATGCTGTGGACAAAATCAAAAAAGAATTTCCTAAAGCAAATCCTGAACAGCAAAAACGTTTCCTCGAGACGTTTAGCTCGGAAGGCGTAGAAGGCGTTTATCGCGCTGCTTTTTTGGCTGAACAAGGCCGTGATTTCAAGAAAGCTTTGGAGTTTTATGAAAGTCTGCTTCCTCGGGAGGATGAAATTCTAGCAGCTTTTAAATCTGAAGAAGGCTGGGTCATGCTCCATCCTGCAATCCAGAGAATGTCAGAAATAACCGGCGATGAAGCTCGTGAAAAAGAAATGCTCGTCTGGATCAAGGCCAATATGCTTGATCCGCAGGGGGAATATCATAAGTATCTTGCTGGTCTTCTGCCCAATGTTCAGGATCATTTGAAAGAGCGTATTAAAAAATTCAATATCCAATAGAACAGCACCGTTTTATCTCAGTTAATAACTTAAAGAGGCCTTAATGCCCTCGAAAAAACCGGATCAAATTTTGCTTAAGAAGTTATTTTTATTGGAGCAAATAGGCGAAAGTTTTTATGAAATCATGGCGGTTCGTGAACGTGATGGAGCTCTGAAAAATATTTATGAGCGACTCAGAATAAACGAATCGGAAACTAAGTTGCTCATACAGGGCGAATTGAAAAACGTTTACCCCAACGAAAAAATCCAGTCGCAAACGATTGCCATAAGCATATTTCGTTTCTTTTGTAAAATTCTGCCGCTTTTATTATTAAAATCTTTATTGAGATCCACCCTCGGCAAACGTTTTTTTAGTAAATTGTCTGATGAGTATCGGAGCCTGAACCCCGGCTTTTGGGATGCGCTGGCTCGGCATGAATATCTTCAACATGAATTGCTAACACCCTTTTGGAATAAGCCATCGGGAGGATAAGGAAATGGATAAAGAGAAACTCTACAAAGTTTATTTTTGGGTCGTGGGTGTTTACGACATTCTCTTAGGAGGAGCTTTTTTGTTGTTCTACAAAGCCATCTATGGATTTTTTAACATTACGCCTGCGAACCATCCAGGATACATTTATTTTCCAGCCGCTGTTATTGTTGCTGGCGGGATCGGTGAATTTTTGATTGCTAAAAATCCCTTGTGCAATACCGATCTGGTTATTGTCCGGCTTTTAATGAAGTTGTCGTTTGCCGTGATCATTTTCTATTATTTTTTCAAACAAAGCGTGCCGATCATTTTTGTGATTATCGCCTGTCTTAGCACCATTAGCGTCGTAAAGAGTTTGTTTTTTCTATCTTGGGCAAGGTCAGCAACAAATAAAGCCTAACAAAGGATTTCGGGATAATTATTTATGAAAATAGGGCTTATTGCCATGAGTGGTATCCGGGCGTGCGATGCCGAGCTTCTTGAACTTGGTCTTACGCTCCCTGGGTTTGTTGAGCGTAGCAAGGTCATCGCTTCTCTGCCGAGCTTAGGTCTTTTAACTCTCGCCGGAATGACGCCAAAACAGCACAGCTTGCAATACCTTGAAGTGGCTGACCTGAGGCAGCTAAAAGACCTTTCGTCCGGATTTGATCTCATAGCCATATCCAGCTATACGGCCCAGATCGGTGAGGCCTATGAGCTGGCGGATCGTTATCGTGAAATTGGCATCCCTGTTGTTATGGGTGGACTTCATGTGAGTGCGCTTCCGGAGGAAGCGGCACTACATTGTGATGCGGTTGTAATTGGCGAAGGAGAGCTTTCTTGGCATGATGTGCTGAAAGATCGTGAAAATAAGTCGCTTAAGCAATTCTATGGAAATGATTCCGGTGATTTTGATTTAAGCCAATCACCAGTGCCTGCCTATGAGCTGCTTGATATCCCTAAATACAACCGCCTGACGGTCCAAACTAGCCGGGGATGCCCTTTTCAATGTGAGTTTTGTGCCAGTTCGATTCTTCTTTCGAAGAAATATAAACAGAAGCCCATTAAAAATGTTTTGGCGGAAATTGATAAAATCAAAAGCATCTGGAAAAGGCCATTTATCGAATTGGCAGATGATAATACCTTTGTTGATAAAAATTATTGGAGGGAACTGCTGCCGGAACTTAAAAAACGTCAGGTCAAATGGTTCACTGAAACGGATATTTCAGTCGCAGATGATGAAGCATTACTCAGGGTCTTGCAAGAAAGCGGATGCGCAGAGGTGCTCATTGGATTGGAAAGTCCTATCCGTTCGGGACTTGATGGAATTGAGCGGAAGGGTAACTGGAAGTTAAAACGATGGATCAAATACAAAGATGCTGTTCAGAAGATTCAGGCTCATGGCATAAGAGTGGATGGATGCTTTGTGGTTGGGCTTGACGGACATGGACCGGATATTTTTGAGGAGGTTTACAGCTTTACGAAAGAAACAAATCTTTTTGATGTTCAGATCACGATTCCGACCCCGTTCCCGGGGACTCCTTTTTACGATCGTCTTGATAAAGAAGGGAGGCTCCTTGAGAAAAATGCCTGGGAGCGATGCACGCTTTTTGATATTAACTTTCAACCTACTGGGATGACACCCGAGGAGCTCAGGAAGGGTTTTATTAACCTCGGGATGAAGCTCTACAGTGGTGAGTTTACTGAAAATCGCCGCCACCGATTTGACGAAGAGTACAAGAAATATCTCCATAATCGCAGTGCATAATATCTCATATCCATCCCCTTAGGTTGCAAAAGGTGATCGTCACGCGTTTTGTTGAATTAAAAAGCATGTACAAAAATACATATAAAGATATTTACAAAAAGCCATATAGGTGCTACTATTATGCATAAAAGTCAAGAAAGCCGTTTTGTTTGGGACTTTGAAAAAGAACGGCTCAATATTTTGAAGCATGGCATTGATTTTCATAAAGCTATAGAGGTGTTCAAAGACCCAAATCGAAAGATTTTTATCGATGAATCTCACAGCACCGCCGAACAAAGGTTTTTCTGTATCGGCAAAGTGGAAGGAAGGATCCTGACGGTTCGATTTACTTATCGAAACGAAAAGATCAGAATTTTTGGTGCTGGTGAATGGAGAAAAGGAAAACAAAATTATGAAAAAGAATAAGAACATAATTAGGGAAAAAGATAGCGGTTATAAAGCGGACGATCTTTCAGATCCGGATTTTCCTGTCGGCAAATTGACGCGAGTTCCTGATTTCCTTCCACCGCCCGAAGAGCTTTTTCCTCCGAAGAGTAACATGGTTAAAGTGACGATTGTCTTAAGAAAAGAAAGTGTGGATTTTTTTAAGGAACAGGCGCGCAAGCACCATACAAAATATCAGCGGATGATCCGGCGCGTTATCGATCATTATGCCGTTCGCTATCAAGGAAAGTAGATTGGAGTTTTTGTGAAACGAATCTGGATCGCAGGGGCGGTGGTGATCGCAGTAGTGGGTATCGCGGGGATCGCCTCTCTTTTATTTGGGGCGAGGGCATTGGCGACGGTCCCGGCGCCGGTTGAAAATATCCAGTATCCCTTCGAAAAAGGCGGGGGATTGGTCCATATCGCGGTCGATGATATCTTTATGGGCGTGGGGATGCTGACCGCGGAACGGAAAAAAGACGATCTCGATACTGTTTTTACCGGCAGTGTTAATTTTGAACCCATCTCAAAAACGGCTCAGGGGCGGATCCAGGTGGACCGGATCCGGCTGATCGAGCGGACCCCGGAAGGAAAAGACAGCCGCATTTTTGAGCCCAGCCGGATCTATGACGAAGCGACCGAGCGGGGGCTTGCCTCGGAGATCCAATTCCCGAAAGGGAATGGAAAATTCCCGTTCGCGTGGGAGAACGGGGAAAATGATTATGTTTACTTCGTTTTTAACGATCTCCCGGACGACCTTCTGGAAGCCGACCTTGTGATCACCTACAACGGCAAATTCCCGCATAAGAAACATACGGCCTACTACGAAGACCGCCTTTCTGTGAAGCGAAAAAGTTACTTTCGTAATTGAGAATAAATCAAAGGTCGATAGAATAAGAAGCGTTTAGGAGAGTGCTATGACTGTGTACGAATACACGATGGGAAAAGAAATGGATCTGAAAGCGGAGCAGGAACGGACGCTTGCGACGCCGAAGCTTCCGGCGAATTTGATCCTGCGCTTCATGTTCTGGCAAATCGACGCGCTTTACGGAAAAGCGATGTCGCTTCCGAAGGCGATCGTACTCGAGATCCTGGCGCGTTATCCCTATTGGGCTTGGGAGAACGGCGCCTACCATTATTTGTCAAAGCTCTACAGCGGCACGGGAAAAGTTTCCCAGGAAAAAGTCGAGACGGCGCTCCGCCATATCCAGATGGGCCGCGAATCGCAGGATAACGAACAGTGGCATATGCTTCTTTGGGCGGATCTTTGCCATCAAAAGGGGATCAAACTCGGGAAGATCCGGCATTTCCTGCTGCCGAAAGCGATGACGCTCGTTTATTTCTGCATCACGCGCGTGATGTACTGGCTTAATCCCGTCTGGTCTTTCGCGATGAACGCCGCGTTCGAGTCGCACGCCGAACATGAATACATGTTTTACGCGAAGGAGCATCCGGAATTTGAGAACGAACCGGCGGATTCGGTATGGTTCAAATATTATCCGAAGCAAAAGTCCTTAGCGGACCTCATCCGTCGCGTGGGATTGGACGAACGGGATCATATGAATCATTCGCTCGAAGAGGTCGAACGTCTTCAGCGTTCCTGATCGGTATAAGCGCGCGAGTCCGGGATGGAAAGATCAAGTTCCGGGAAGCGGCGCGCGATGCTTTCGTGAAATAAATAATCCAGTCCTGCGTTATTTTCAGGCGCAAAGCCCATCACATCCCGCCACACGGTTTTATTTTCCATACAAAAATAGATAAAAACATCCCTCCATTTTTTCCGCAGGGCTTCATAAATATGCCGGTAGAGCTTGACCCGCCCGGGGCGGAAATAGCGCATCTTGCCGTCAAGCCCGCGGACGAATTCAGCTGTCGCAATGCCGGTTTTCGGGAAACGTTCCTCGATCACTTTTTTCAAGGGCGGCGGGAAACGCAAACTCCCGAGACTGATCCACATCACTTCGTTTTCAGGGACAGTCCTTGTTAATTTTTCGATCAAGGCCGCGTATTTTTCCTTCCATCCCGGAAGCAGAAGCAGGGGATCGAAATGAAAGCCGAGCCGATAACCTTTTTTGACGGCCGCCGCCGCGGTTTCGAGACGTTTTGCAAGCGGAGCGCTTTTAAATTCCTGGGTCCGGATGAATTCCTCCGGATTAAGCGACCAGGAAACGACGATATTCTTTTTCGGGACCTTGGGAAGATGGCGGATCAAGTCCGTTTTAGTTTTGATCTCGAGGATCATCTTTCGTTTAAGAGCCGTGCGGATCAGATCCCGGTTAAAATGCGTCAACGGGTCAAGCGCGAGACTGTCGGTAAGCTCCCCGGTTCCCATGCGGAAGAGGCGCCCGGGCTGGTTCGCAAGAAGCGCGTCGATCTCATGCGGGATATTTTCGGTATTCACATAAATCGTGATCAGCGGCACATTCAAATAATTTTGCAGGATGCAGTAAGTGCAATCGAGCGGGCAATGAGTTTGGACATTGAGCGTCCAGTAGCGGCAGCAAAGATAATCCGTTCCCGTGGCGGGGCATGGCTTGAGGAATCCGCTCTTGAAGCGCGTCAGCCAGAGGCTTTTTTTTCCGGAAGCGAGCGGCATTTGTCCGGCGCCGCGAAGGAAAGCGCCTTTGCTTTTTACGATCGTGACGGGAACGCCTTTCAGGGCTCGCAGGATCCGGCGCGTCAGCGGCGCGTTCCGGGCCGTCTGATCGAGGAAAATATGTTCAATGCCAAAGTTTTTTTGCCGTGTCATGGCCTCATGCTAGCGGCTTCATAAGGCCTTGAGAAGAGAAAAATCTTGGAGTGCATCCCGTCTTAGACTGGCATCCAAAAGGCTTCGGGCTTGAGCCCTCGGCAACACTTCGGGAATCCCCGGCGAGGATTCCCTCGTTCGGGTCTCACTTCTCGCTCCCTACTCTGTAGGTCCATGCCCCCTCGTCGTTCGAACGTGCCTTGGGCTCAACCCTCCGCCTTTTGTTCAGAAGAGTGAAGACGGAAAGTGTGTTTAAGCGACGTAAGGAGGCCAGAGCGCCAAGGTTTTTTGCGAGGCCGACGCTCCGAGTGCAGCCACGGCTCGGTGGGCCGTGGCAAACGTTCGCAAAAACACACTTTCCGGCGGAACGAAGGATTGGTGCACGAAAGAGGATGCGTCAAAAATCTTGGTAAACCGGGACGGGGACGCTATATAATGAAAGACATTATGAAGATACGGTTTTCACTTGCCTGGGCCGAGGGGTCCAAGGCGCTTGATAAAAACTTCAAATCGCGGACGATCTGCTCGCTTTTTAAGGAATATCTCGAAAGGATCGCCAAATTCATGCCCTGCGAAGGCGGCGCCTATCTTCCTAAAGAACGGTCCTGCGTTTGGGTCTGTGAAAGGGAAAAAGGCAGCCGCACCATGAATTCGGAGGATCTGGCGCGCGCGTTCCAGCAATGCATGAATTCGGGTGTTCAGGAGCTTCAGGTCGTGATCGGGGGCGCGGACGGATTTACGGCAGGAGAACTTGAAAAAATGAATCCCGCGTTGCGGTGGAGTTTTGGCCCGATGACGCTGCCTCATGAATTAGCCTCGGTCGTGGCAGCCGAACAGATCTACCGGGCTCTCACCATCATCCACCATCAGCCCTACCACTCGGGGCATTAGGAAGAAAAAACTGGGCAGGGAGGGAATTGGCGCTTCCGCTTTGCTTCGGTCGGCCACCCGCCCTATAAACATGACATTCAGTCATGTTTATAAGCAGGACTCCATTCAATTCCCTCCTTAGAAGTATGGAGGGTAGTCCAAGTTTCTTTGGATTAAAAAAGACGGGAAACTTGGGCAGGGAGGGAATTGAACCCCCGACACAGGGATTTTCAGTCCCTTGCTCTACCGACTGAGCTACCTGCCCATGTTCGAATTTCGGAAGAGGGCGTCATTATATCAATCTTTACTAAAATCACAAGTTTGAAACCACATTTCAACCTACGAGGTTGAAATTTGGGTTCTTCATAGTAGAATGCCGTCTATGAAATACGCGATCGGGATTGATATCGGCGGCACCAAGATCTCCGTAACGCTCGGCGCTTCGAACGGAAAGATCCTTGTCCGGAAAAGGGTCGTTACCCGTATTGGTTCGCAAAGTAAAGCGTGTATCCAAGAAATAATCGCTAATATTCACGAGATCTTCCGTGAATTCAAAATTTCCTCGAAAGACATTCTCGGGATCGGGATCGGCGCGCCGGGCGCCGTTCATTCCAAAAAAGGCGTTCTGCCGCGCTCTCCCAATCTTGCAGGCTGGGCAGGCATTCCCATCGTTCATATTTTTCGTAATAAATTCAAGGTCCCGGTCTATCTTGCCAATGACGCGAACGCCGCCGCCTTAGGCGAATTGGTTTTTGGCGCCGGGAAAAAGGTGAAAAATCTGATCTACATCACGGTCAGCACCGGTATCGGCGGCGGCCTGATCATTGATCGGGAACTTTATGAAGGGGCCGGGTCCGTGGCGGGGGAGATCGGTCATATGAGCATCGTGCCGGAAGGCCGGAAATGCAAGTGCGGCCGAAGGGGTTGTCTCGAAGCTTACGCCTCAGGCACAGCGATCGCCCATTGGTATAGCGAAGCAAAAAAATGCAAAGTTAAAGGCGCGAAAGAGGTTGGATTCGCGGCTGACTCGGGCGACAAGACCGCGGTCCAAAGCTACCGGAAAGGCGCTTATTATCTCGGGATCGGTCTTGCCAATCTTATGAATGTCTTGAATCCCGAAGCGATCATTATCGGCGGCGGCGTGCTCAAATCTTCACCGCCCGTTTATTGGAAAGAAGTTCTCAAAAGCGCGAAAGATCACGCTTGGCCGGAGGCTTTTCGTACAACCGGGATCCTGCAATCGCCGCTGCTCGGTCATTCCGGCGATCTCGGCGCGCTTGCGCTAGTGTTTAAAAACGCGCCCAGCAGGATTTGAACCTGCAACCCTCAGTTCCGAAGACTGATGCTCTATCCAATTGAGCTATGGGCGCTCGAAGAAGAGAACTCATCGTATCCCGAAACTTCATTCAAGTTCAAGAAGGATTTTAAGTTGAATAATCTTTTGAAGCCCTGCGCGATCTTTTTGAGCGGCTCTCTATTTTTAACCGGCTGTACGACGGCGGCCAAACGCGGTGTGGATACGGAAGCGATCGCCGAACAATCCGCGAATTCTAATGAGCAGACGGTAGGCGAACAGATCCACCGCGAGATCCTCGCGTCCTTTTATCCTTATACAGACCCGAAAGTCGTGCAATATGTGGACAATGTAGGGCAGTCTCTCGCGGCTCATGCTAAACGCCGCGATCTCAAGTACCGCATCACGATCCTCTACAGCGAAAAGATCTACGCGACTTCCGCGCCGGGCGGCTATATCTATGTCACGACCGGTATGTTGAATTTCCTGGAAAACGAAGCGGAGCTTGCGGCCATACTCGCGCATGAGATCGGCGAACAACAGTATCCCGACCGCCGCTTCACTCAAACGGACGATATGATCGCCGCTGTGGCGCAAACCGGGTCGGCGGTCGGCCCGATGTTCGGGCCTTTCGGGTCATTGGCAAGTTTAGGGCTTATCCTTTTGCAGGCCTACAATGAAAGCACTTTCAAAACGCCCGGGGAGCGGCTTTTGGGGAGTGACGCCGCAGCCATGAAATATCTGATGAACGCCGGATACGACCCGCAGGCTTTGATGGACGTGCAGGAGCATTTTTTGAAAGCGGGGGAGAAAATGACCCCTTACTTTTATGATTATTACCAATCCCGTCCGATCACCGAAGAGCGCATCCTCGCCATCAAAAAAGAATTCGCGAAACTCCCGCTTTCCGAGAAGAATCTGACCACAGATGCCGTCGAATACCGGGAAATGACGAAGGGGATCCGCGAGATCTATAAGACGGCTCGTTAAAAGCCAACGATTGTTCCTCGGGATTCGTAAAAGCAAGCATTGAACGAGTCCCTAGGGGCGAGTCCCAAGTCCCGCTTTTACTTTTTCCGTTCCCAGGCGCCCGAAGAGGATTGGACCATATCGCCGGGCTCGGCCTTCTCGCTTTGAACTTCCGCAAAAGCCCGTTCGATCTCCAGGAGCCCCGAAGCGCCCAGCATGTTCTGTTCCGCAAGCGCTTCATAAAGGACCCGGCGGTCCTTGTTTTCCGCCGTGACCAATGTGCTGGCGGAGGTGTTGTTTTTCAGGTCCGTCACATATCCTTTATTGTTCTCTCCGACAAGACCCTCCCGCTTGAGACCTTGAAGCTGATAATACCGCGCCTGACGGTTTTTCAAGGCCTGCTCGATCTGGGGGGTCATAGTTTTGAAATCGTAATCGGCGGCCGCGCAAAACGGTGTTGCGGCTGAAAGGACCAGCCATAGGGACAAAAACAAAGTGCAAAGACGTCTCATCGTGAGACCCTCCTTCAAATTTGAAATATCATGGCGGTTCATTTCACAGCTCCCTGGGCGACCATATCTTCGATATTGGTGGCGGTTTGTTTGAGTCCGCGGATATCAACGACAACATTGGCGTTGATCGTAATCGGCCGTTCCGGATCCCCGACGGCTTTAACGGTGCAACCGGTTAAAACGATCGCGGCCAAAAACATTGCAATCGATCTTGTGACCATTTTCATGTCATTTCACCTCAATAAGCCCCATGATCCGGGCGATCTGCGAGAACGCGTCCTTCCGGTCGGTCCTCAGGTCTGCGTTGAGCGTTAGTTTCAGATTATAGTCCGGAATGAAGATCTGGAGGAGTATTTTCATACGGTCGCTTTGTAAAAGGTCGACCTTTAAAGACCCTTTCTGGTATCGGATCAATTGCTCTTTTTGGGTCATGTCCCGGACCTTTTCTTTTTGAGTTGAGACCGGAAGATAAGGCAGGAAAAGATCGAAGAACTTGGCCTGGATGTTGCCGCCCGGCTGGGGCGACTCAATGTCGATATGGAATTCGGGGTCTTTTCCCGCGGCCTGCCGGAACGTCAACGATCCTTTTGTGGCGCCTGTCGCGCCGGTAAGATTCTGCGGGTCAAGCCACTGCCAATCCTCGAGGTCGGAACTTCCAAAATCCGCCGTGAATTCAAAGTTCGAAGCGCTCGAGGCATCGATCGTAAAAGTTCCGGAGACGCCCGAGCGTGTGGATTTTTCCGGCCGGAAGCCCTCAAAGATGAAACGGACGGGTTTTTTCTCCAGGAAATAGGAAAGCGGGTCAAGCGATTCGATAAATCTTATTTCGAGAGGAACGGGGCCCTGGCGCGTTTGGAGTTTCCCAGAAAGTTCCGTGATGCGGGCCCGCAGCTGACGGTTTAAGGTCACTCCCTGGATGCGGATCGAGCCGGCGAAGAATTCTTGCGAAACTTGATTCAGCCGTCGTTCCAGCAGGCTCCGTTCGATCTCCGGCAGGCGGGGAGTTACCCATAAAACCAGACCTACGACGGCCGCCAACATAGATAGCCATATCAAAGGCGAAAGTGCTTTTTTATGCATAGCGTATCCTCAAGAGTATTATGAGGTTCGGGCGCAAAAAAGCAACTGTCCAATCCTTTTAAGTAAAAGACAATCCCTTTCTTGTAAAAGGGGACTTTCTTGAGTAGAATACCCGCTCTTCGGTATCCTTTTGCGGGTTTTTGTACTTGAAGTCCTGCGGTGTTTTTGTGTCCCAAATGTTTGACTTAAATAGCAGAGGTATGCGCCCTTAGCTCAGTTGGTAGAGCAAGTGACTCTTAATCACTGGGTCGAAGGTTCGAGTCCTTCAGGGCGCACTTTTTCTTGTTACGGATCTGCGGTCGTGGCGAAATTGGCAGACGCGCAAGACTTAGGATCTTGTCCCGAAAGGGGTGGGGGTTCAAGTCCCTCCGACCGCACTTGTTCCTAATGAACAAGTACGGCACCGTGAGAGCTTAAGGATAGCTCTCTACGGTGACCGCACTTCGGGATTGGATTAGGAGGTGCCAGTCGCATCTCGGAGCGTCAAGCTCCGGAAAGCGTAGTCCTTGCGCATTGGGCGCAAGGGCAAATCCCTCCGACCGCACCGAGTTCGAGAAATCGGTGCAATTGACAAAGATAAGACGCGCTTCTATCCTTGTCCATTATTTGTCTTTCAAATGGTTGACAAGGATTGCCCCAATTTCAACTTTGTTGAAATTGATAAGTATTGGGACTAGAATACGGCCTCCCGAAGGCCGCGAAGTTATCACCTAAATAAGCGAGTGTAGCATAGTGGTAATGCTCTGCCTTGCCAAGGCAGCTACGAGGGTTCGATTCCCTCCACTCGCTCCACTTGTTCTTTATGAACAAGTACGGCACCGTCGAAGCATAAGGACAGCTTCGTACGGTGACCGCATCTAAATAGATAAGGCGGTTCATGTGTTGTTTAAAAAAAATAAAGAAGCGTCCCCAGTAACGGCATCTCCCTCCGGTAATGTCGAAACCCTAGAATCTCCCATCAAGATCAAACTTCAGGACGGCAAACCCTGCGAGAAGATCCTGACGATCGAAGTCGCCCAGGACCGCATCAGCGAGGAATACGAGTCTTTTTATAAAGCGATCGCGCCACGGGCGAAGGTTCCCGGATTCCGTCCCGGAAAAGTGCCGCGCGATGTATTGATCATGCACTACGAAAAAAATGCCAACGACTCGGTACTTGAAACACTTCTTTCAGAGTCCTTGCCGAAAGCTCTGCGCGAAAAAGACCTGAATCCGTTGGCGACGCCCGAGATCCGGGACATTCAATTTACCAAAGAAAAACTTGCTTATAAGGCCCACGTCGAGGTTCGCCCCAAGGTCAAACTTTCCCGCATCACGGGTTTAAGTGCGAAGAAGGAAAAAGTCTCGATCAAGCCGGAAGATGTCGAAAAAGCCCTCAAACAGACCCAGGAAATGCACGCGCAGTACAAAGCAGTCGAGGGCCGGTCGGCCAAGATGGGCGATTTTATCATCACCGATTATGTCTGTCTGATCGACGGCCAAGAAGTGGAAAAGCGCAATGACGACTGGATGGAACTGAAGGAAAAGGAATATCTGAAGGGTTTTTCCGCCCAGCTTGTCGGTGTTTCCGTCGGCGAAGAAAAAGATGTTCAGATCTCTTTCCCTCAGGACATGGCGGACAAGCGCGCCGCGGGAAAAACCGCGGTTTTCAAGATCAAAGTCAAAGAGATCAAAGAAAAAACACTGCCCGCGCTCGATGATGATTTCGCGAAACAGGCCGGCGATTACAAAAATCTGGACGACCTTAAACAAAAACTTGCCGCCGATCTTGAAAAACGCGCCGCCGATGAAAAAGAAGCGGCTTTCGAGCGGGAACTTCTCAATGAGCTCGCGAAACACAATAAAATCGAGATCCCCGCGGGACTTTTGCAGCGGCGGGCGGAATATTTGACGGAGCAGGCGCGGCAGCGTTTTCTTCAGCAGGGCGGCACGGCCGAAATTTTCGATAAAGAAAAAGAAAAAATGCAAAAGGAATTCGAATCCGAAGCGCGCCGCCAGATCCATATCGCTTTTCTTCTCGATGAGATCGCGGATGTCCAGGGGATCAAGGCGGATGACGCGGATCTTGTAAAAAAATACGAGATGCTTGCCCGGCAATACCGGCAGCCGAAAGAAACCGTCGAGAAATATTATCAGGAACACAAAGAAGCCAAAGAAACTTTGCTGGATCAAGTCCGAAACGAAAAAGTCATCGAATTCTTGAAGCAGAACGCGAAAACCAAATGAACGCGAAACTTGCGGTTACGCAAGTTTCAGCTGTGAATTTGGCCCAGCACTAATTTTTCTTTTCAGCGTTGAAGCAATGAGGAGTGGCTGGTCGGCGCGGTTCTTTTGGATGGAAATAAGCTCGAGTGATAAAATTAGTGCTGGGTTGAATTCGCACTTATCACTTACATCGCATGTTCTGTAAGTGATGTGCTCATTAAAGGAGGGTTCCATGAGCTACTTAGTCCCGATGGTTATTGAAACAACAGGAAAAGGAGAGCGGGCTTATGATATTTATTCCCGGCTTCTCAAAGAACGTATTGTCTTCGTCGGCACGCCGATCGATGACGTGATCGCGAACCTCATCATCGCCCAGATCCTCTTTCTGAACATGGAAGAACCGGGCAAGGACATCAACATTTATATCAATTCGCCGGGCGGCTCCGTCACGGCAGGCCTTGCGATCTATGACACGATGCGTTTCGTGAAATGCGATGTCGCGACTTTCTGTATCGGGCAAGCGGCCAGCATGGGCGCGGTCCTTCTGGCAGCCGGCACCAAAGGCAAACGCTACGCACTGCCGAATTCCCGCGTCATGATCCACCAGCCGTGGGGCGGCGCTCAAGGAACAGCTTCCGATATCCATATCCAGGCTCAGGAGATCCTGAAGCTCAAGGAGCAGATCAATCAGATCCTCGTTCATCATTCCGGACAGTCGCTTGAACGCATCCAGAAGGATACCGACCGCGATTATTTCATGTCCGCCGAAGAAGCAAAAAATTACGGCCTCGTTGACGCCGTGATCACAACCCGCACGGAGGTTTCTAAATGAGTCAGCCTACGATCCTTTTAACGCCCGGCCCCACGCCCGTTCCTGAAGTCACGCGCAAATTGATGGCGGAGCCCATTTTCCACCATCGCACGCCGCGTTACCGCAAGATCTTCGGGGATGTTTCCGAACGGCTCAAAAAAGTTTTCATGACCAAAAATCCGGTCTACACCTTTGCCGGTTCCGGCAGCTTGGCCATGGAGGCGGCGCTTGTGAATTTCCATTCAACGGGAGATAAAGTTCTCGTGGTCGAGAACGGAAAATTCGCCGAGCGTTTTACGGCGATCGCCAAAGCGTTCGGACTCGCTCCGATCAGTCTTAAAGTCCCGTATGGGGAAGCGGTCCAGCCGTCACAGATCGAAGAGGCGCTTAAAAAAGACCCCGATATTAAAGCTGTCTGCCTTCAGCTTTGCGAAACTTCGACCGCCGTTTTAAACGATGTCAAAACGATCGGGGAGATCGTTTCAAAGACAAACGCCCTCTTGATCGTGGACGCCATTTCAGGCCTCGGAGCCGACCGGCTTGAGACCGATAACTGGCACGTGGACCTTGTGATCGCCGGTTCGCAAAAAGCGCTTATGCTTCCTCCGGGACTCGCGTTCTTAAGCGTCAGCGAAAAAGCCAAGGCGCGCATGGCGACCGCTAAATTGCCGCGTTTTTATTACGATCTCAAACATTATGAAAAATCCCTCAAAGACAGCGACACGCCTTGGACGCCCGCGCTCACGCTCGTGATCGGGCTCCAAAAGTCGCTGGACCTGATCGAGCAGGAGGGGCTCGAGAATGTTTTTAAACGCTGCGCCGCGAACGCCGCGTTCACCCGCGAATCGCTTCAAAAGCTCGGACTGAAACTTTTTTCCAAAGCTCCTTCATCAACCGTGACCGCCGCCTGTCTGCCGGAAGGCGTTGACGGCGAAAAGCTTTGTCAGGTCATGCGCGATGAGAAAGGGATCGCCATGGCCGGCGGGCAAGGTGATCAAATGAAAGGTAAGGTCGTTCGCATTTGTCATATGGGCGCGATCACCAAAAAAGATATTGAGGCCGGACTCAAGGTTTTGAGCGAGACCCTCAAGGAAATGAAATCTTCGTCGGGTTCCTCCTGCTGCTGTTGTAAGTAGCGGAAGAAGCGGACGTTATCGAGGTCATTTCATCAAGAGGAGATTTAAAAATGAAAGTGCTTGTTTCGGATTCGTTGGGCCAGGGGGGGATGGAGATCCTCCGCAAAGAAAAAAATATCGAGGTTGATGAAAAAGTCGGGCTAAAACCCGAAGAGCTCAAAAAGATCATCGGGGAATACGATGCGATCCTTGTCCGCAGCGCCACCAAGTTGACCGCGGACATCATTGAAGCGGGCAAAAAACTCCGCGTGATCGGCCGCGCGGGCGTCGGCGTCGACAATGTCGACCTCGAAGCCGCCACCAAACGCGGGATCATCGTCATGAACACCCCCGAAGGCAACACGATCTCGACGGCAGAACTCAGCTTTTCGATGCTTATGGCCGTTGCGCGTAATATCCCGCAAGCCGACGCTCACGTGAAGAAAGGGGAATGGAAGCGTAATAAATTCCAGGGCTCTGAGCTGAACGGAAAGACGCTCGGCATCGTCGGATTCGGCCGTATCGGCCGCGAAGTCGCGAAACGCGCGAACGCCTTCAATATGAAGGTCATGGTCTTCGACCCTTTCATTTCAAAGGAAGCCGTTAAAGAATATCCCGTGGAATTCGTGGACATTCCGACGCTTCTCAAAAATTCGGATTTTCTCACATTTCATACGCCGCTCACGAAGGAAACCAAAGATCTTCTGAACCGCGAGACGTTCAAACTTTGCAAGAAGGGCGTGCGTATTGTTAATTGTGCCCGTGGCGGGATCGTCGATGAAGCCGCGCTTGCCGAAGCCATTCAAAGCGGCCAAGTGGCCGGGGCCGCGTTCGATGTGTTCGTGACCGAACCTCCCGCGCCGGATCACCCGCTTTTGAAGCTCCCTCAATTTATCTGCACCCCGCACCTCGGCGCCGTCACGCAGGAGGCGCAGGAAAATGTCGCCGTCGAAGTGGCAAAGCAAGCCATTGACGCGCTCAATGACCGCGCGATCCGTAACGCCGTGAACCTGCCGAATCTCGATCCGGACACACTCAAGGGCCTCAAGCCCTGGCTTGTGCTCGCGGAAAAGATCGGCATGCTTTACGCGCAGCTTTTTGCCGGAAGCATCAAAAAGATCGAGATCCGTTACGGCGGCGATCCGACGCGTTTCAATGTCGCGCCGCTTACGATGGCGGTCGTCAAAGGGCTTTTAAAGCCCATTTGCGGCGATTCCGTGAATTTCATCAACGCGCTGGCTATGGCCAAGGAGCGCGCGATCGCGATCACGGAAAGTAAAAGCAGCGAGAACGAAGGATTCGCGAGTTTTATTGACGTCGAAGTGGTTCAGGGCAAGGAAACGAACCGGATCATGGGGACGCTTTTCAGTAATGAGCCCCGCATCGTGCGCATCAACGAGTTCATGATCGATGTCGTGCCGGAAGGCTGGGTGCTTTTTGTGAAGAACGACGATCTTCCCGGCGTGGTCGGAACGATCGGGACCGTGCTCGGCAAAAATGAGGTCAATATCGCCGAAATGTCGCTTGGGCGCGTCGGAAAAGGCAAAAAAGCTTATGCGATGACCGCGATCAATACCGACAGCGAAGTGCCGGCTAAGGTCGTCGCGCAGATCAAGAAGAACAAACTCGTGCTTGATGTAAAAGTCGTCAAATTGTAAAGGACGTGCGACGATGAACCGTATTTTGATCGGCGCCCAGTGGGGCGATGAAGGGAAAGGGAAGGTCATCGATCTTCTTGCCCGCAAAAGCGATATTATCGTCCGCTACCAAGGCGGCAATAACGCGGGCCATACCATCAAGTTCAAAGACCAGAAATTCGTTCTTCACCTGATCCCCTCCGGCATTCTCCACCCGGGGAAGATTTGCGTGATCGGCAATGGCGTCGTGATCGATCCCGAAGCGTTGTTCGATGAAGTAGCGCTTCTCGAAAAGGCGGGAATCAAAATTAGGGGGCGGCTTCTCGTTTCCGACCAGGCGCATTTGATCCTTCCTTATCATAAGCTGATGGACAAGCTGAAAGAAGAATCCAGCAAAAAAGGAAAGGCGATCGGCACGACAAAAAGAGGGATCGGGCCGTGTTATGCGGACAAAATGGCGCGCCTCGGGCTTCGCGTGGGAGATTTGAGATCTCTTTCCTATTTCAAGGACCGCCTCGCCTATATTTTGAAAGAGCGCAACGAATTTCTCGGCAAAATGCATGGTGCCTATCCTTTCTCGTACCGAAAGATCCTCGGGCATTTCATGAATTACCGGACGCGTCTTCTTGATTTTGCCTGCGATACACCCAAGTATCTTTTTGACGCGACTAAAGCCGGAAAAGATATTCTTTTCGAAGGAGCCCAGGGAACGCTTCTGGATGTGGATCACGGGACCTATCCTTTCGTGACCTCTTCCAACGCGACGGTCGGCGGCGCGATCACGGGGTCGGGGATCAGCCCGACTTTTATCGATCGCGTGATCGGCGTGACCAAAGCTTATACCACGCGCGTGGGCGAAGGGCCTTTCCCGACACAATTCCCGCCGAAGCTTATGAAATTAGTCCAGACCAAGGGCGAAGAGTTCGGCGCGACGACCGGACGCCCGAGGCGGTGCGGCTGGTTCGACGCGGTGATCGGCCGCCATGCGGTACGTATCAACGGACTTGACGAGCTGGCGGTCATGAAACTCGATATTCTTTCCGGGCTTCCGGAACTCAAGATCGCGACGGCTTACCGCGTCAACGGAAAACTCACCAAAGATTACCCTCACGCTATCTTTGAGTTCTCCAAAGCGCAGCCGGTCTACGAGACGCACCCGGGATGGGAAGAAGATATTACACATGTGCGGCGCTGGAACCAACTGCCGGTGAACGCCCGTCGCTATCTTAAAAGGATCGAGGCATTAATGGAAACTCCCATCAAGATCCTCTCGGTCGGCAGCAAACGCAATCAGACGATCTTCCTTTAGGATTTTCTATGGCTAATCCCATTCCTCAGCACGTTGCGATCATCATGGATGGCAACGGGCGCTGGGCCAAGCGCCAGGGGCTTTTGCGCGTTCAGGGGCATGAGGTCGGCGTTCAGCGAGTCGAAGAGATCATCAAGGCCGCGCAGGAAAAAGGGATCCGTTATCTGACGCTTTACGCTTTTTCGAAAGAGAACTGGCGGCGCCCCAAAGACGAAGTTGAGTTTTTGATGGGGCTTTTGTCCTCCTATCTTGATAAAAAGATCGACGCTCTGATCAAGAATAACTGCGTTTTCAATGTGATCGGCGAGATCGAAGATCTTCCGTCCGAGCTTCAAAAAAAACTTGTCCGGGCCATGGAAGTCTCCAGGAGCAATACAGGCCTCGTTGTGACGTTCGCTTTGAGTTATTCCGGCCGCCGCGAGATCCTCCGGGCCTGCCGGAAGATCGCCGAAAAAACCGTTGAGGGCTCGTTGAAACCCGCTAACATCACCGAAGACGTCTTTTCCGGGAATCTTTATACCGCGGGCATGCCCGATCCGGAGCTTTTGATCCGGACAAGCGGCGAACTCAGGGTCAGTAATTTTCTTTTATGGCAGATCTCTTACGCCGAACTTTATATCACGCAAAAATTCTGGCCGGAATTCACGCGCGACGAATTTGAAAAAGCGCTCGAGGATTATAAAAAACGTGAACGGCGTTTCGGGGACACCTGTGCGGTGAGCGGAGGAAAAACATGAACCAGCTCGGAAAAAGACTTTTAACTTCGGCGGTCCTTATTTCCATCGCGCTCGCGGTGATCTTTTTTCTTCCGCATTGGTGTTTTTTTGTGGTCGTAGAAGTGTTAGTCCTGATGGGGCTCTGGGAATTCTTTTCCCTCGCGGAGCAGAAAGGCTTGTTGATCCATCGGGCCTTCGGGCTCGTGTTTGGCGCGCTGCTTCCTTTTTCCGCCTATCTCTCGCTCCAGCCGACGAACCTGCTCATGGTCTGCGTCGCGCTTTTCATCTTCCTGTTCAATCGCCGATCGCCGGATAAAACGATCACAAGCGTTTCCGTAAGCGTTTTCGGGATCATCTATGTCGCGTGGTTCTTCTCCTATCTGATCAAGATCAAGCTTTTACCCGACGGCGCAGCGTGGGTATTTTACACGATTCTTATCGTCAAAAGCGGGGATGCGGCTGCGTATTTTGTCGGCAAGAAATTCGGGAAAACCAAGCTACTTGAACATGTCAGTCCTAAAAAATCCATCGAGGGCGCCATTGCTCAGATGATCGCGACCATTGCCTTATCGGTCGGTTCGGTCTTTTATCTCCACGTGTCGCCTTTCCACCTTTTTATCCTCGGGACCGCCGTGGGAGCGCTTGCGCTGCTCGGCGATCTCGCCGAAAGCCTGATCAAGCGCGATGCAGGGGTTAAAGATTCCGGCAATATTCCCGGACTTGGCGGTATTCTGGATGTTCTCGACAGCCTTCTTTTCACGATCCCCGTCGTTTATTTCTATCTGACCATGATCCTGGGCTTTGAGAGGTTATGAAGCAGCTCTCGATCCTCGGTTCCACCGGTTCCGTCGGAGAAAATGTACTTCGCGTTGTCCGTATCCACTCCGAACGCTTCACGGTCAAAGCGCTCGCCGTCAGAAAAAACGCCGCAAGACTTTATGAGCAGGCCGCGGAATTCCGCCCCAAGATCGTTTGTATTTACGATCCACAAGTTGCTAAAAAATCCGCCGCTAAATTCAAGCGGCTCGGGATCCGCGTCGTCGCCGGTGACGAAGGCCTCGCGGAGGTCGCCACGCTCGCCGGGGTCGGAGAAGTTATTTGCGCCATGGTCGGCGCCGCCGGGCTTAAGCCGATCTTTGCCGCCGTAAACGCTAAGAAGACGGTCGCGATCGCCAACAAAGAACCGCTTGTCATGGCGGGCAAGCTTCTTTTGGAAACCGCGGAAAAAGCCGGCGTGCGCGTTCTTCCGATCGACAGCGAACATTCCGCCCTCTGGCAATGCCTTGAAAACCAGGACCCCGCTTTCGTCAAAAAACTGATCATCACATCCTCCGGCGGGCCTTTCCGGAATAAAAAAGGTTCGCTTGCCAAGATCACGCCCGCGCAGGCGCTCGATCATCCCAAATGGAAAATGGGCCCGAAGATCACGATCGATTCGGCCACTCTTATGAATAAAGGGCTCGAGGTGATCGAAGCCGCGAATCTTTTCCGCGTTCCGTCCGGCAAGATCGATGTGGTGGTCCATCCGGAAGCGATCGTGCACGCGCTTGTGGAATTCGTGGACGGTTCGCATTTCGCTCATTTAGGCGTAACCGACATGCGGCTTCCGATCCAATACGCTTTAAGCTATCCCGAGCGGCTCGAGGATCATTTGCCGCATTTGGACCTGACCCATCTAGCGGCGCTTCATTTCGAAGAACCCGATCGCAGACGGTTTCCGTGCCTCGATCTCGGTTATACGGCAAGTAAGATCGGCGGGACGATGCCGGCGGTGCTTAATGCCGCGAATGAAGTCGCGGTGGATGCTTTCCTTGCGGACCGCATTAGTTTTCTTGGGATCCCGAAGATCATTGAAAAGACCATGAGCGCGCACCGTTTGATTTATAAACCCGTTTTAGCGGATGTCTTTGCTGCCGATGCTTGGGCAAGGGAGACGGCCGGGGAGCTTTCATGAATTCTTTAATCTCTCTTTTACCGGCATTAATTGTTTTTGGCATTCTGATCATTGTTCATGAGTTCGGCCATTTTATCGCCTGCCGTCTGTCGAAAGTCCGCGTTGAAAAATTCTCGATCGGGTTCGGGCCGGAGCTTTTCCATTGGCAATCCAAGGAGACGCGCTTTTCAATCTCGATCTTTCCGCTCGGAGGTTTCGTGACTCCCGCAGGCGAAGAGGCCTCCAAAGTCAGTCCCGAAGGCCCGAAGCCAGGCGATTTTTTGGCGGCGCCGGTGCTTTCGAGGATCTTTATCGTGGTCTCCGGCGTGATCATGAATTATGTGCTCGCATTTCTGGTGTTCTGGACTGTTTTTATGATCGGCCGGCCGATGCCCGGCGCCGTGGTCGGAGGTTTCGTCAAAGGTTATCCGGCTGAGGCAAGCCGTTTAAAGGCCGGCGACAAGATCCTCATCGTGAACGATCAAGCCGTGACGCATTGGATGGATATATTAAAGGGTTTCGATGAAACGTCCGGGGCCGTGATCGATCTGACTGTCGAAAGACCGCGCGGGAACGCAAAACCCGAAATTCTTAAAATTCAGATCAAGCCCAAGATCGAAACCATGCGGGATCCTTTCGGTAAAGTTGCCGAGGTAAAACGGGTCGGGATCACGCCGGATCCCAAAGTTTTCGTCAAAGAGCGTTACGATATCCTGCCCGCGCTAAAAAAAGCATGGGATCTTGAAGTTTCCTACACCGTTCTGACGCATAAAGCGCTTTTTTATCTGGTAACGGGGCAGTTGTCGCCTAAGAACCTCATGGGGCCTCTCGGCATCATCCAGATGAGCGGCCAGGCCGCGCAGGCGGGGATCGTCGTCTTGTTGCAGCTCTTGGCGATCTTAAGCGTCTCGCTTGCGGTCATCAATCTTTTGCCGTTCCCGGCGCTGGACGGAGGCCATCTTGTTTTTCTTTTGATCGAGCTTATTACCCGAAGACGCATTAGTCCTGTTTTGCAGGAAAGGATTACCACGGGCGGCTTCATTCTCCTCATGGCGCTCATGGTTTTCGTGATCTATAATGATGCCGTGAATCTTTCGATCCTCGACAAACTGAAAAACCTGTTTCATTTTAATGTAAGACCCTAGTTCACACCCGGTGTGTACACCAGTGTACACACCGGGTGTGGAGGTGGGTGGAGAGGGAAAACATGCGTTGGACACAGACCCTGATCCCGAGTCTTCGGAATGTTCCCAAAGATGCCGAGGCCATCAGTCACCAGCTCGCCCTCCGGGCCGGGCTCATCCGCCAGCTTTCCTCGGGTGTTTACAGTTATTTGCCGCTCGGTTTCCGCGTCCTTCAAAAGATCATCGGGATCATCCGCGAGGAGATGAACCGCGCCGGCGCCTGCGAGGTGCTCATGCCCGCGCTTCATCCCGCCGAGATCTGGAAAAAATCCGGCCGCTACGAAACGCTCGGCGAAGACAAAATTTCCTTTAAGAACCGCTCAGGCCATGAATTTGTGCTTGGGCCGACGCATGAAGAGATCATCACCGATCTTGTCGGCACCAATATCAAATCTTTTCGCGATCTGCCGCTTAATCTTTATCAGATCCAGACCAAATTCCGCGACGAAGCCCGCCCGCGTTTCGGCGTGATCCGCACCAAGGAATTCATCATGAAGGACGCCTACAGTTTTGATATTGACGAAAAAGGGCTCGATCTGAATTATCAGAAAATGAACGACGCTTATCACCGGATCTTCACGCGCTGCGGCCTGAAATTCCAGGTCGTGAACGCGGATACGGGCATGATGGGCGGCAAGATGAGCCAGGAATTCATGGTGATCTGCCCCTACGGGGAAGACCGCGTCGCGAGTTCCGAAGGCGGCTATATCGCAAGCCAGGACATCGCCGGCCGCGGCGACCCGCATCTGAAGACGCCGGCGCCGAAATCTTCCAAACCGGAAGCTTTCGATACGCCAAACCTCCGCACGATCGAAGAGATCTCGCATAAATATAAAGTTCTTCCGCATCAAATGATCAAAACCTTGATCTATATGGCGGACGGAAAACCGGTCGCCGCGCTTGTGACAGGTGACAGTGAAGTCAATGAAAGCAAGCTGCGGAAGTTGACCGGCGCGAAGGAATTACGCCAGGCGGACGGGCCTGAGATCCAAGAGGCGACGGGAGCTCCCGTCGGATTCGCGGGGCCCGTGGGGCTTAAAATACCCGTTTACGCGGATTGGGATATTCTCGGGATCGCGGACGGCGTGACCGGCGCCAATGAAAAAGACAAACACTTGAAAGGCGTGACCATCGGCCGCGACTTCAAACCGACCGCAACCGGAGATATCCGTTTTGTCAAAGACGGCGATCTTGCTCCGGACGGAAAAGGTAAACTGACGCTTACGACCAGTATGGAGATCGGACACATTTTCAAACTCGGGATCCGTTATTCGGAATCGATCGGCGCGTATTTCCTGGATGAAAAAGGCGAACGCAAACCCGCGATCATGGGTTGCTATGGGATCGGCGTGAACCGCATCCTCGCGGCTGCCATCGAACAGCATCATGACACCAAAGGGATCCAGTGGCCCGAAGCGATCGCGCCTTTTGCCGCGGAGATCATCACGGTCAACCAAAATGACGAGAAGGTCCGGGCGGCCGCCGAAAAAATTTATGAAGAACTGACAGCCGCTGGCGCGGAAGTCCTTTATGACGACCGCGATGAACGGGCCGGCGTGAAATTCAATGATGCGGACCTGGTCGGGATCCCCAAACAGATCGTGATCGGCGAGCGCAATTTGAAAGACGGTAAAGTTGAAATTAAAGATCGCGCTGCTGGCGCCACAAAAGTCGTTGATCTTGTTTCTGTTATCTCTTCACTTTAGTTTCAGCTACATGCTGGGACTTGTTCCTCGGGACTAGGGACTCGTTCGGTTCTTTGCGGCTTTTTCGAGTCCCGAGACGCTAGTCCCGAGTCTCGTTTTTATGATCTGGCCTAAAAAATTCATCCACATCGATATGGACGCGTTCTTTGCTGCGGTCGAGCAACGCGACCGACCGGAACTTAAAGGGAAGCCCGTGATCGTGGGCGGGAATCCGCAAAGCCGCAGCGTCGTGAGCACCTGTTCCTATGAAGCGCGCAAATTCGGCATTCATTCCGCGATGCCGACCGCGCAAGCCAAACGGCTTTGCCCGCAGGGCATTTTCCTTTATCCCGATTTCGAAAAATACAGCGCTGTTTCAAAGACCGTCATGGGCATTCTTCACACCTACACGCCGCTTGTGGAGCAGGTGTCGCTGGATGAGGCCTATCTCGATGTTTTGGAAAACAAACTCAAACTTGCCGATCCGGTCAAGCTCGCCGGATTGATCAAGCAGCATATTTTTGCCGCGACGCGATTGACCGCCTCGGCCGGCGTTGCGCCCGCCATGTTCCTTGCGAAGATCGCTTCCGATATGGAAAAACCGGACGGGCTTACCGTGGTTTTTCCCGACAAAATCCTCGATTTCCTCAAGGACCTTCCGGTGCGGAAGATCCCGGGCGTCGGGCCGCGTACCGAAGAGATCCTTCACGGGATGACGCTTTATACTTGCGGGGACTTGTGGGGCGCCGATCCTAAAAACCTCTGCGCGAGGCTCGGAAAATGGGGACTGGAACTTTTCCATAAAGCGCGCGGCGAGGAGCGGCGCGGCGTCGACCCGCATTGGGAACGAACCCAGCTCAGCGAAGAAGAAACCTTCGCCAAAGACATCGCGGACATCCCCTGGCTTAAGCGCAAGCTCGCCCAGCTGGCCGAACACGTTTTTTACGGTCTTCAGCACGAAGGAAGAACGGGACGCACGGTCGTTCTTAAAGTCAAATATCATGATTTCGAACAGATCACGCGCTCCAAAACGCTTGCTGCGCCGCCGCAGGATTGGCATATCCTTCATGAGATCGCCTGCGACCTTTTAAAAAAGAAAACCCTGGCGGGCCGCAAGCCCATCCGGCTTCTCGGGCTCGGGATCAGCGGGTTAAGGGATAAGGATGAAGTGCCCGCCGCGATGCAGGGCGAGCTTTTTTAGGGTCCATCCCACCTCATACAATCATCCAAAAGGCTCCGGGCTCGAGCCCTCGTCAACACTTCGGGAATCCCCGGCGTGGATTCCCTCGTTCGGTCTCACTCCTCGCTCCCTGCTACGCAGGACCATGCCCGCTCGTCGTTCGAACGCGCCTTAGGCTCAACCCTCCGCCTTTTGTTTGAGCGTAGTCGGGAGTGTGTGTTAAACGGCGTAAGGAGGCCCGAGCGCCACGGTTTTCCAGCGAGGGCCGACGCTCCGAGTGTCGCCATGCCACGGTGGGACATGGCAAACGCCCGTGAAACACACACTCCCCGACGGAACGATAGATCTATAGAAAATTACTGCCCGAATGGAATGTGCTCCAGTAGACTTTTGAACTTTTCGAATCCGTTCGAACTCGCTATACTATGGCCCTTATGCCAAAAACACTCTTCGAAAAAATATGGGACGCGCATATCGTCAAACAATTCACCGACGGCACCGTCCTTCTTTATATTGACCGCCAGCTGGTCCATGAAGTGACAAGCGCCCAGGCCTTCGAAGGTCTTCGCCTCGCGGGCCGCAAGGTCCGTCATCCGGAGCTCACGTTCGCCACGATGGACCACAACGTCCCGACCGACCAGGACCGTTTTAATATAAAAGACCTCATCGCCAAGGCGTCGCTTGAAGCGCTTTCAAAGAATTGCAAGGAATTCGGCGTCACGCTTTATGATCTTCATAGCGACATGCAGGGCGTGGTCCACATCGTAGGGCCGGAACTCGGGATCACGCTTCCGGGGACGACGATCGTTTGCGGCGACTCGCACACCGCGACGCACGGCGCTTTCGGCGCGCTCGCGTTCGGGATCGGAACTTCGGAAGTTGAACATGTGCTCGCGACGCAATGCCTTCATACCAAAAAACCAAAAACCTTCCGAGTGGAATTTACGGGGAAGATCCAGGAACCGGTTTCCGCCAAAGATATGATCCTGAAATTGATCGGGATGATCGGCACGGCGGGCGCGACCAGCTGTGTGGTCGAATACTGCGGTGAGGCGATCCGCGCTTTATCAATGGAATCCCGCATGACCGTCTGCAACATGACGATCGAAGCGGGCGCCCGGGCCGGTATGATCGCGCCGGATGAAACCACGTTTCGTTATATCGCCGAAGGGAATCGGCCGTTCGCGCCTAAGGGAAAAGATCTCGAAAAAGCCAAAGCCTATTGGAAGACTCTTTTTACCGATCCGGGAGCGGCATTCGATAAAGAACTCAAGATCGACGCTTCCAAGATCGCGCCGCAAGTGACCTGGGGAACAAGCCCCGGTATGGTCACGGACGTGGACGGCCGCGTGCCGGAACCGGATCAGGTTCCCGGCTACAGCCGCTCGGATGTCGAACAAGCCTTGAAATATATGGGGCTTAGATCGGGAACGCCCATCACGGATATCAAGATCGATACTGTTTTCATCGGAAGCTGCACGAACGGCCGGATCGAGGATCTCCGCATCGCGGCTAAATATCTGAAAGGCCAAAAGATCGCAAAAGGCGTCCGCGTGCTCGTGGTCCCGGGTTCGCAGCAAGTCAAAAAGCAGGCCGAAGCGGAGGGCCTTGATAAGATCTTTCTAGCCGCGGGCTGCGAATGGCGCTACGCGGGATGCAGTATGTGCCTTGCCATGAATCCGGATCAGTTAAAACCCGGCGAACGCTGCGCGGCGACATCCAACCGAAATTTTGAAGGACGCCAGGGAAAAGGCGGCCGGACGCATTTGGTCGGCGCCGAAATGGCCGCTGCGGCCGCGATCGCGGGACATTTTGTCGATATCCGGAAATGGAAGGTGAAACCATGAAAGCTTTTGAGAATTTCAGGGGTTTGATCCTGCCGCTGGACCGGGCAAATATCGATACGGATGCCATTATCCCGAAACAATTCCTGAAATCCATTTCGCGGACGGGATTTGAGGACGCGCTTTTCCATGACTGGCGCTATCTTCCGGACGGGAAGCCCGATCCTCAATTCATTTTAAACCATGAAGAATATCAGAATGCGACGATCCTCTTGGCGCGTAATAACTTCGGATGCGGGTCAAGCCGCGAGCACGCCGTTTGGGCGATCTGCCAGTACGGGTTCCGGGTCGTGATCGCTCCCTCGGCGGGAGAGGGCAAGAACCGGATCCCGGGGTTTGCCGATATTTTCAGGAATAACAGCGTCAAGAACGGACTTTTAACGATCGAGCTTTCCGAAGAGGAAGTTGAAAAAATATTTCGGGCGGCCAAGCAAGAACACCGTCTCGAAGCCACGGTCCATTTGACGGATCAGACCGTGATGCTTCATGCATCTCAAGAAATGTCCTTCCATTTTGAGATCGATCCGGCGGTCAAAGAACGTTTTCTCCTCGGTCTCGACGATATCGGGATCACACTCAAAGAAGAAGCCGCGATCACGGCTTTTGAAAAAAAGCACGACACCCAATTCATCAAGCGCTGATTTTCCGCCGCTTTTTTCCAGCCCCCCGAACACCATAAGCCCAATCCCTTCTTTCATTAAGAAAAATCCCTGGTATGCCGAAGATAGAATGTAATATACTGCGGCAGATCTCATGAGAGCTCTGTTTGCATTCAGAACCTTCAACGGGAAGGGACTCGTCTTATGCAAAAACTTAGCGGCCCAAGGATCCAGATCATCCATCGCGGCGGTCAGAGCGTCCTCCAACCGCCGGCCCCCAAAAAAGAAACATCCTTTTTCAGTTTTTTCTCTTCTTCCGGCCCCGATCACCGGGCGAAAACCGCCTCTACAGCCCTCAAGGAACCTGTTTTAAAGAAAACGCCCCCGTCGATTCCACAGGCCAACCTTGTCACGGTTGAAAATTGGGTCGCCATGGAAGAGAAGATCGTTCATGATTACACCGAGCGGAAAGCGGTCCTTCCGTCCAAGCCCGTTTCCCCCGCAACTTCGGCTAAAGGATTGGGATTATTCCGGTTTTTAACCTCGCTAAGGTCCGCACTCTCAAAGCAAAACAAGACAGTCCCCGTTAAAGAATCTTTCCGAAAACCTTCTCCTCTTCGGATGCCTCGCATGCCGCAGATCGATCTTTCGAAGATCAAAAAATGGAGCGGCGCAGAAGAAAAAACCGTCGGGAAACTCATCGAAAAGAAAATAACCCCGGCGGCGCTCGCAACGTCGTCAACCAAGACGCCTGAACGCCCGGCGCCGGCCGCTTTTGAAGCGTTCAACACGAGGACGACCGTTTCTTTAAATACCGTCAAGCCGTCTTCCAAAGTTGAACCCAAAGGATCCTTTAAGATCTCATGGACGGCGCTTCTTTTGCCGGGATGGGTTTTGGCGGGGGTTTTGGTTTTTTTGGTGACCCAGGAATTTTTTAAAAATCAGGAAATGTCCTCACAGCTTGCGCAAGTGACAAGCACAAAAAATTGGCTCGAGCGTTCCTACGCGGATCTGAAACAATCCTCCGTGGAAAAAAGCGCCGAGATCCAGTGGCTCAATAGCCAGATCCGCGAAATGACCGAAGAATTAAGCGCGGTCAAAGGTCAGAGGGATGCTTATAAAGCCGACATCGCGCGTCTCACGGCGCGTTACGAATCCGAACTTAATCGGTTGCGCGATGACCTTTCCACTAAAGATGCGGTTGTGAGCGGCCTTAAGGCGCAGATCCGGGCCTTTGAGGGGATCCTTGATAAAGGAGGCATTGCGGCTGTTCCAGGGGCTGTTTCCCAAGTTTTTTCTTCCCAAGCCGAAGGTCCCTCCTCGATGGCGCGAAGCAGGGTCGTGGAAATCAACGTTCGGCAAGGCTTTTTAGTGATCGATGCAGGCTACGAGCAAGGGATCGATTACGGGGCTTCGGTTGTGATTTCAAGGGGCGGAAGAGGGCTTACGATGGGCCGCGTCGATCGGGTCTATCCCACCATGTCTACCGTGATCGTTCCGGATAAAAAAATCTTAAATAATATTTTCGAAGGCGACAGCGTTTCATTTACATAATTTACATTTAAAAAAGCGCGGAGACCTCAAAAGATCATGGCAAAAGGAGTAGGCGTTTACATCGGAAACAATGAAGTGATCGCTGTTTCGACGGCCTATGTCAGCATGACGCCCGTGATCAAAAGTTTCGCGATCGAGCCTATTAACCCCGAAGCCCCTCAAGAGCCCATGATTGGCAAAGAGGCTCACAAATTTAAAAAATTAAGTCCAGAATCCCGAGCTATTGTTAAAGCCCTGGAAAAAATCAAAGAACCCGGGGCGTATGTCAACGCTGCTATCAGTCCCTCTCAGGTCGCAACACGTCATTTTATTATGCCGGCCGTCCCCAAAAAGGACGAACCCGGCGCGGTCCGGCATGAAGCCAGCCGCTACATTCCGTTCAAGATCTCCGAATCCATCATCGATTACCATGCGCAGATGACCCATCGGAATGTATTCTCCGTGACGGCTTCCGCGGTCCGCGCCGAGGTCCTCGAAAAATATCTTGAAGACCTTCGCGCCGCTTCAACGAAAGTCCTCATGATCGAACCGGCCTATACCGCGGTCGCGCGCGGATTTGCCGCTCTCAATATGGCCCGGAAGATGAAAGCCAACGGGTTCGTGATCCTTCAATCCGACGGGAACGTCAATATCACCCTCGCTTCCAAGGGGATCGTTTATCTTTCCCGGGATTTTATCTTAAGCGGGAAGATCGACGAGGATAAAAACCGTTTTGCCGAGGAGCTTAGGGCTTCGCTTGATTATTTTTATAAGTTGACCGGCGGCGAGGCGATCGAGCAGATCTTTTTGGCCGGAGCTGGGGATTTTAAAGTGTGGATCGAACATTTGGAGCACGCGTTCAATTATACGATCCGTTTTGATGTCGCGCAGCTACCCAGCGCCAAGAATATAACGCCCGAAAATCTCAATATGATCCTAGCCGCTTTTGGAGCGTCGCTCCGGTCTTTGGGGTACAGCTCGCCCCTAGGAGAGATCAAATTATTGCCTAAGGATGAGCGCCGGTCGAGCTTGAAGAATTTTTTGATATTCCTTGGGATCGAGTGTCTGGCTATTCTTATTTTATTCGCAGCGGTCCGGTTTGTGATTTTTCAGCCCTATTTAATGCATTTACAGGCTCGCAGCGAAGCTGTTCTTGGAAATGCGAACCGTGAAAATCCGAACTACGCTTCTTTGTCTCTCGAAAGTCTTACCGCGGAAAGAGAAAAGCTGGGCGCTCGTGTCCGGCAATTAAAAACTTTTTTTGGAGATAAATATCCAACTTCTGTTTTTCTAATGAGTTTGGGACAGGGGTTGCCGCAGTCCATTAAATTAGAATATGTTTCGCTGGAAAAGGAACCCGGAAAAGCGAAGAAGCGCCTGAATATACGAGGGACCTGTTCTTTGGGGAACGCCGAAAAAGAAACATTGATCGTCAGCAGTTGGGTAAAATCTCTTTCAGCAAGGAAAGTGATGGCCGATAGTTTTAGCGAGATCAAGCTGGAGGAGATCAAGCGTGAAAAGACCCAGGATCGAGGAATAACCCGCTTCAGGGTAGTCGGGGAATAAGAGAATGATGAACGCGTTTGGAATAAAATTCAAAGAGCAACAGCGAGAACAGGCGGTTATGGTCG
>ENA-UOWG01000675-UOWG01000675.1-activated-sludge-metagenome-genome-assembly--contig:-NODE-675-length-42072-cov-6.707047_pt1 | contig 42072 bp, 37 predicted proteins | sample MGYA00238147_ERZ761563 | MGnify/ENA primary metagenome ERZ761563 (study PRJEB28884, sample SAMN05720216) | anaerobic digester metagenome | isolation source: active sludge of municipal...
AAAATGACTTCGAGGGAGATCCCAATACCATTCTGGTGGAAGGAACCATTCTTGACCGCTCTGTGTTCAATATCAAAGAGATGCGGATCGGAAACAAAACAGTTAATGACCTGAAGATCACTGTTATACAGGACCTGGAAATGCCCATGCTTTTCGGTGAGTCCATCCTTCAGCAATTCGGGAAATTCACCATCAGCAAGGAAACCTCGGAAATCATCTTTGAATAGAGGCCTTTTAATAGTCAGCAGTCAGCAGTCAGCGGTCAGCAGTCAGCAGTCAACAGTGGACAAAATAACAATAGATCAATTTAACAATTTGACAATTTAATGATTCATGTCCGACTCCTTACGTTATAACCTCCGGGGGGTTTCCGCATCGAAGGAAGATGTGCACGAAGCTATCAGGGGCATGGATAAGGGCCTTTATGACCGGTCTTTTTGTAAGATACTTCCGGATGTCTTGGGAGGTGATGAAACCTGTTGCAGCATCATGCATGCCGACGGTGCAGGTACCAAATCATCACTGGCTTATCTGTACTGGAAGGAAACAGGTGATCTGTCGGTCTGGAAAGGAATTGCCCAGGATGCCATTGTCATGAACCTCGACGACCTGCTCTGCGTGGGTTGTACCGACGGTATCCTGATCTCCTCTTCCATTGGGCGGAATAAGAACCTCATACCGGGAGAGGTCGTCACTGCCATTATTGAGGGTACTGAAGGATTTCTGAAAAAATTACGCGATCTGGGTATCGGGATCTATCTTACCGGAGGTGAAACCGCCGACGTCGGCGACCTGGTCCGGACAGTTGTCGTAGATGCCTCCGTTGCCGCTCGTATGAAAAGAAAGGATGTGATCACCAACGAAATGATCCAGCACGGGGATGTCATTGTTGGGCTGGCTTCCGCAGGCAGGGCATCCTATGAAGAATCCTACAACGGGGGTATGGGCAGCAATGGTCTCACCTCCGCCCGCCACGATGTATTTACCCGGAAATATGCTGAAAAGTATCCCGAGAGCTATGATCCCTCATTGCCCGAAGATCTGGTCTACTCAGGTACTTTTGATCTAACCAGCCCCTCCCCAGTTCCCGGAACAGATATGGGAAAGTTGGTCCTGTCCCCGACGCGCACCTATGCGCCGGTCATCAGGGAAATCCTGATCCAATTCAGGCAAAAGATACACGGCATGATCCATTGTACCGGCGGAGGACAAACCAAAGTGCTGCATTTTATCAACGATCTTCATGTCATCAAGGATAACCTGTTCCCCATCCCTCACCTGTTCCGGATCATAAGGGAACAGTCAGGTGCTGACCTGAAAGAGATGTACCAGGTATTCAACATGGGCCACCGGATGGAACTGTATGTACCAGCATGGCTGGCCGATGACATCATCCGCATATCCCTCTCCTTCGGGGTGGATGCACGCGTCATAGGCCGCTGCGTCGCATCGGATTCCCGTAAACTTACACTTGTGACGTCCGAAGGCGAATTGAATTACTAAACAGTGTTCAATCGTCAATCGTCAGTTACTCAACGGCCTTTCCACCGCCAACCATCCCGTACAGCCTCCGGATCTCCTCCGGCCACCTTTCTTCTTCCGGAGTTTCAAGGATGAGTGGGATGTCATCAAACCGGGGATCGTTCATGATGCGGAGGAAGACCCCTTCCCCCAAAAATCCTCCGTCGATCACCTCATGGCGATCGACACGGCTGGCAAAATCCTTCTTAGCATCGTTCAGGTGCATCCCTTTCAGGTAAGGAAATCCGACGATCTGGTCAAACTTCAGGAACGTAGCCTCATACCCTTCAGGTGTTTTGATGTCGTAACCCGCTGCAAAGGAATGGCAGGTGTCAAGACACACCCCCACCCTGCTCTTGTCGTGGACATGATCAATGATAATACGAAGATGTTCAAATTTATACCCGACGTTCGTCCCCTGTCCCGCTGTATTTTCAATCACAGCCGTCACTCCATGGGTTTTTTCCAGCGCCAGGTTCACTGATTCGGCAATGATCAGAAGGCATTCCTCCTCACTGATCCTGCCCAGGTGGCTGCCCGGGTGAAAATTCAGACGGTCAAGGCCGAGCAGCTCGCATCGCTGCATCTCATCAAGAAACGCTTCCCGCGACTGCTTAAGCCCCGCCGCATCCGGATGACCCAGGTTGATCAGGTATCCATCATGTGGCAGGATGTGAGATGGAAGATAACCAAACCGGTCACAGTTTCTTTTAAAATTATCGATGTTTTCAGGTGTGTACGGTCTGGCTCTCCACTGCCGCTGATTTTTGGTGAACATGGCGAAAGCTTTTGCCCCTATCTCATGGGCATTGACCGGTGCAAATTCTACACCACCGGAAGTACTCACATGGGCTCCAACGTATTTCATAATTCTCAAATTGTCAAATTGTTAAATTGTTAAATTGTTAAACTGTTAAACTGCTGAATTGAAATATCAATAAATTATTACTTGTTGAATTGCATTCAATATCCCAATATCGTTACATCGTTACATCGTTACATCGATACATCGTGACATCAGTCCCCTCCCCTTTTCATCGGGTGTGCTTCGGTGGTAAAGACGACCTTCTCAAAGTCGAGTACCTCCTCACCCGCAAAGATCAGGTACAGGTATTTCAGGGTTTCTCCGAAGAGAAAGCTTTCCATCCGGTCAGCCTTTTCTCCGGTGATGATATTCCTGATGACAGTATAACCAATATCCGTTTTGCAGTAGGCCTGGAGGTCACTAAAGATCCGGCTGGCCATTTGCAGATATTGCTCATCCTTGGTAAAATGATAAAGATAATAGCATGATTCAATGATTTCAGGACGGAGGTAGTACGTCTCATTTCCCGGGATCACTTCCCAGGTTTCAAAATTGAAGGCTTCGGGTTCCAGACCATGGATCGCCCACACGTTGAACCATGAAGTGTGTAGCCGTGAAGCAGTCTCTATGTCGCCCGAAAGAGCAAGTACCGCGGGGAAAAAGGCTTCCAGCGCCCCGTACTGAGGAATGAAGGAATTTCCGGTATTCATATCCACCCTGCCATACCAGGTCCCTTTATCATTTTTGTGCGCACAATACGCATTGACTGCCTGTATGTGAGCGTCCCACATGGCTTTCAGGTCAGGATCACCAAAAAGCAACCATCCCTTGTAGAGGTATTCATAATAAGAATCAATGCAGGCCCCCACATGACTGCTGATGCTGGTCCATTCACCGGTTTCCACGTTAATGGCCTCTCCCACCAGCCCAATGTCGGATCTGCGCTGGTAAAGCTCATGGATCGCCCGCTTTGCCAGGTCGTAATAAAGGGGATTCTCCGTATGCCGGCTCAATATACCGAATTCAATGATCAGCGTACCGATCTCGGCTGGATTTGACACTTCTCCGCTGATGCGGCCTGTGCTTAGGTTAACAAACCGGTACGGCATGCCCGTCGGTGAAGAAAATGCGGGCAGGAACCGCTTGCCGAGATCTTCTGCCAGGTACAGCAACCGTTCGTCGCCCGTGAGCTCATAGGAAGAAAGCAATCCGCCAAGGCAACGGATGTTGATCTCAAAAACAGACACCGTCACATCCTTGTCCCAGGAGGCATGGGCGGCAATGTATTCCCTCATGGAATCCGCCTCTTCCCTGAAACCCAGCAGGATCATTCCATCCAGGGCATCGATGGGGGTGATCAGCAATGATTCATCGTACCAGTTACGGGGCTGGCCGGAAACCGGAAGCACTTCATCCCATCCCATTGCATGTGACTTGTAGCCCTGCCATGAACGCATGTATTCATCCCTTACCCTTTGCGCAAGGCTATCTCTGTCAACCGACAGAGTACCGGCATCGTTTTGTTGGGGAACGGGCCTGTTCACACATCCGGCTAGAAACATCAAAACACCTAAGAAGATTATTCTGTGCATCGTAAAGACCTTAATAAGAAATTGTTAAATTGTTAAATTGTTATTTTGTTATTTTGTCTCCAGCTGACCGCTGACCGCTGACCAGTAAATTCCCTCCCCCGCAAATATAGCCCATCCAAATGATATTTTCCGTAAATTTGCACCCACTTTTGAAATGATCTATGCTGGAAAAACTTGAAGCCATACACAACCGCTGGTTACAGATAGCCGAGGAAATGAACGATCCGGAGGTATTATCCGACATGAAACGGTACATCAAGCTGAACAAGGATTATAAGGATCTTCAGCCGGTGGTGGACGCCTACAAACGGTATAAGACCATCCTGAACAACATTGTCGCTGTCAGGGACGTACTGTACACCGAAAAGGAAGAGGAATTCAGGATCATGGCAAAAGAAGAGCTGGAGGTTCTGTCCGAAAGGAAAGAGAACATGGAAGAGGAGATCAGGATGTTGCTGGTACCCAAAGATCCGGAAGACAGCCGCAACGCGATCGTGGAGATCAGGGCAGGGACGGGCGGCGACGAAGCCAGCCTTTTTGCGGGAGATCTGTACAGGATGTACGCCAAATATTGCGAGGACAGGAACTGGAAAGTGGAAGTGCTTGACTTTACAGAGGGCACGGTGGGTGGATTCAAGGAGATGATCTTCAAGGTGCAGGGTGAGAATGTCTTCGGTCAGTTGAAGTATGAATCGGGGGTGCACCGGGTGCAGCGGGTGCCCGTCACAGAAGCGCAGGGACGGATCCACACCTCAGCCGCCACCGTAGCCATATTACCGGAAGCAGAAGAATTTGACGTGGAGATCAATCCGGAAGATGTGCGTAAAGACACATACTGCTCATCCGGACCCGGAGGCCAATCGGTCAACACCACCTACTCTGCCGTCCGGCTGACACACCTCCCCACGGGTATTGTCGTAACCTGCCAGGATCAAAAATCACAGATAAAGAACCTGGAAAGGGCGATGGTGGTACTTAGGAGCCGCATTTATGAGCTGGAATACGAAAAACGAATGGAAGAGATCTCGTCGCGGCGCAAGACTATGGTCAGCACCGGGGATCGTTCTGCCAAGATCAGGACCTATAACTACCCGCAGGGCCGGGTCACCGATCACCGCATCAACCTTACCCTGTACAACCTCCCTTCCATTCTCAACGGCAACATTCAGGAACTTATTGATGCGCTTCAGGTTGCAGAAAATGCAGAACGGCTCAAAGAAGCAGTCAGCAGCGAATAATACCTTCCCCCATGACCTATCAGGAACTTACAGATCAGATCAGAAAGAAAAAATCCTTTCTGTGCATCGGGCTGGACACAGATACCGGCAGCATCCCTCCTCATCTGCTGGCGGAAGAGGATCCGGTGTTTTCATTCAATAAGGCCATTATTGACGCCACGCACGACCTGGCAGTCGCTTACAAGCCAAACCTGGCCTTTTACGAAAGCCTGGGCGCCCAGGGATGGCACAGCTTCGAGAAGACGGTCAGTTATATCCGTTCCATGGATCCTGAGGTGATGATCATAGCTGATGCAAAACGGGGAGATATCGGCAATACATCAAAACAATATGCCAGGGCCTTCTTCGAAACCCTGGACTGTGATGCAGTGACCGTCGCACCCTATATGGGAGAGGACAGCATCACCCCTTTCCTGTCGTATCCCGGCAAATGGATCATTGTCCTGGCCATCACATCCAACAGGGGGGCAAACGATTTTCAGTTCTTTACCAGCCATGAGGATAAAAAACTTTTTGAACAGGTGCTGGAGCGGTCATCCACCTGGGCCACAAAGGAGAACCTGATGTTCGTGGCCGGTGCCACCCGTGCCGTGATGCTGTCCGACATCCGCAAGATCGTCCCTGACCACTTCCTGCTCGTACCTGGCGTCGGGGCGCAGGGTGGCAGCCTGGAAGAGGTGGTACGGTATGGCATGAATGACCATTGCGGTCTGATCGTCAACTCTTCCAGGGGCATCATCTATGCTTCCAGGGGGATGGACTTTGACCTCAAAGCGCGTGAATCGGCAATGGAAATGCAGCAGGAAATGGCACGGATGCTGACTCAGGCTCCCTCTACCACCTCCGTCCATCCATAGGGATCAGGCTCCTCTCCATATTGAATGGCGGTCAGCCTGCGGTACAGCCGTTCGGATATACAACCCACCTCGCCATTCTTGCAATATTCATAGACTTTTCCTGTCTCCCTGTCGTGGATCTTTCCTATGGGTGAAATCACCGCAGCCGTTCCACAGGCTCCCACCTCGTCAAATTCCTCAAGCTCTTTTACCGGAACGAGCCGTTGTTCAACCTTCAGTCCCATGTCGGCAGCCAGCTGGCGCAGGCTCATATTGATGATGGAAGGCAGAATGGTTTTTGAGGCCGGAGTGACATAGGTGTTGCCCTTGATGCCAAAAAAGTTGGCCGGACCTGCTTCGTCAATGTATTTGTTTTCTTTGGAATCAAGAAAAAGTACCGAGGAGAAACCCTCCAGGTGGGCCCTGTCGGCAGGCCTCAGACTGGCAGCGTAATTACCTCCCACCTTGATGTGTCCCGTACCATGTGGTGCAGCCCGGTCATAATCACGTACCAGCTGTATGGGCACAGGCTTGAAGCCTTCCTTGAAATACGGCCCGACCGGAGTGGCAAAAATGATCAGCATATACTCCCTGGCCGGTTTCACGCCTACCTGCGGCCCACTGCCAAAAAGAACCGGCCGAAGATAAAGAGAAGCTCCGGTACCAAAGGGAGGTATGTAATTCCTGTTGAGCAGGGTGACAGTAGTGATGGCTCTGTGAAACAGATCCAGTGGGACTGGTGCCATCATGATACCGTCTGCTGAACGTTGCAAACGCTTACCATTCTCCTCCCAGCGAAAAAGACGGGCTTTCCCGTCAATCCCACGAAACACTTTCATCCCTTCAAACGCTCCCTGTCCGTAGTGAAGCGCTGTTGCTGCCATATGAAGATTCACATATTCGGAGGAACTGATCTCCAGTTCACCCCATTCACCATCACGGAAACAGCACCGTACATTGTAATCCGTCTTGAAATACCCAAACGGTAGATTTCCCCAGTCAATGTTCATAAATCATACATTTAAATTCAACATAATCGTGCCTCACAAAGTTAAGAAAAAGGCTCAAATCTTTCATGCCGATCGCTTTTTATCCTTATTTTTATCCAGTTTAAATAAGATGCCCCCATGAACACTATCCTGGCCATTGATCTTGGAGTGCGAACCGGATTTGCACTTTACAATTCAGAAGGGAAACTGCTGTGGTACCGCTCGCGTAACTATGGCAACAAACAACGGCTTAGAAGAGACATCCAGAACATGCTCAGCCAGATTCCATCCCTTTCCCAGGTGATCCTGGAGGGCGGCGGCGACATTGCCCGTACCTGGCTTAAAGAATGCAGGCTCCGGAATATACCGGCCAGGCAGATCTACGCCGAAGAATGGCGCAGAGACCTTTTTGATCCCAGTGAAATCAGGACCGGAGAACAGGCCAAACTCAGTGCGATGCGGCTGGCGAAAAAGATCATCAGCCAGTGCGAAGGACCAAAATCTTCCTCGATGCTGGATGATGCCGCAGAGGCAATCCTTATCGGGTACTGGGGGACACGTCGTAAAGAAAGTTTGGATTTACGAACAGAGGAATGGTGATTGTTGAATTTAGAAGTGACTTCAGAAATCAGAGATCAGCATTCCTCTGTTCGTCATTCTTGTCTTCCCCTCCGTCATTTTGTCAGTCTGCCCCACATGGCATATCCTTTGTGAATCGGTAGCTTCAAAAAATTTGAACGATGGAAAAAGGTACGATACAGGTTAAAACAGAGAACATCTTTCCGATCATCAAAAAATTCCTTTATTCGGATCATGAAATATTTCTCAGAGAGCTGATATCCAATGCGGTGGATGCCACACAAAAACTCAGGACCCTGGTTTCCCTTGGCAAGTACAAGGAGGAACTGGGCGATCTGACGATCGAGGTGGAAATGGATAAAAAAGCCAGAACCATCACCGTAAAAGACCGGGGTATCGGCATGACTGCGGAGGAAGTGGACAGGTACATCAACCAGATCGCATTCTCGAGTGCGGAGGACTTCCTGAAGAAATTCAAAGGAAAGAGCGCTGACGAAGCCCGATCCCTGATAGGGCATTTCGGGCTGGGTTTCTATTCAACCTTTATGGTCTCCGATAAAGTAGAGATCCTCACAAAGACCTATAAGAAAGGGGGAAGCAGTAAAGCCGTGAAGTGGGAATGCGACGGTTCCCCTGAATATACCCTGGATTTTGTCGATAAGGAAGACCGTGGAACCATCGTCACACTGCATATTTCAAAAGACTCCGAAGATTTTCTGGATGAATACCGCATCCTTGATCTGCTGAAAAAATACTGCAAGTTCCTGCCGGTGCCTATCCGTTTTGGCAATGAAAAGACCTATGAGCCTATCGAGGGGGAAAAAGATGAACATGGACACCAGAAATCATTAGAGGTTGAAAAGCCAAGGATCGTCAACAACATCAATCCTGCATGGCGCAGAAAACCTGCCGAACTCAGGGAAGAAGATTACCTGGCCTTTTACAGGGAACTTTATCCCGCCAGCTTCGAAGAACCCCTTTTTAATATCCATCTTAACGTGGATTACCCGTTCAATCTGACCGGAATCCTCTATTTCCCAAAAATAACCAACTATCTGGATGTCAGAAAGGATAAGATACAGCTTTACTGCAACCAGGTTTATGTGACCGACTCGGTGGAAGGAATAGTCCCCGACTTTCTGGCCCTTCTTCACGGAGTCATCGACTCGCCCGACATCCCGCTCAACGTCTCCAGAAGTTACCTTCAAAGCGATTCCAGCGTCAAAAAGATCTCCAGTCACATCACAAAGAAAGTATCAGACCGGCTGGAAGAGATCTTTAAGAACAACCGGGAGGACTTTGAGAAAAAATGGGAAGACATTAAGCTTTTTATCGAATACGGGATGATTTCGGATGAAAAATTCTATGAGCGGGCACGCACTTTTACCCTGCTGAAAAATACTGAAGGCAGATATTTTACGCTGGAAGAATACGCCGTTCATATAAAAGATGCCCAGACGGATAAGGATAAAAAGCTGGTCTATCTGTACTCATCCAACACAAAGGAGCAGCACGGTTATATCGAAAATGCAAGGCAAAGGGGCTATGATGTGCTGGTGATGGATGGTCCGCTGGATCCGCACTTCATCAATTCTTTGGAAATGAAGCTCGAAAACAGCCACTTTGCAAGGGTTGATGCAGACGTGATCGACAAACTGATCAAAAAAGAGGAGGAAATGCCCTCCAAACTGAATGAAAAAGAAAAGGAAACGCTGAAGGCTATCTTCGAAAAGATAATGGAAAAAGACAGATTCACGATCACTCTTGAAAGCCTCAGTGAAAAAGATCCGCCGGTCAGCATCACCCAGCCCGAATTCATGCGAAGAATGAAGGATATGTCAAAACTGGGAGGTATTATGCCATTCATGCATGATATGCCGGAACATTATAACTTTGTGGTCAATACCAACCATCCTGTCGTAACTAAATTGACCGGAATCAGCGAAGAAGAGGAGCAGAACAGGATGGCAAAGCAATTGAAAGATCTTGCCCTGCTTTCACAACAGATGCTGACAGGGGAAGATTTGACTAACTTTGTAAGGAGAAGTGTGGAGATATTGTTGTAAGAAGTAGCCAGTCAGCAGTCAGCTATTAAACAATAGAACAATTTAACAATTTAACAATTTGACAATAGAACAATTTGACAATTTAACAATTTAACAATCAACACCTAACAGGTAATTTAATCATCATCGCCATGTCAAACAAATACACAAAATGGGTTGTCATTCTCGTGATCATCCTGGTTGTGATCATGCTGATTTCCTGGGGGACCAGGATCTATAACAGCCTTGTGACGCTTGAGGAAAAAGTGTCCGCCCAGTGGGCTCAGGTAGAGAATGTATATCAGCGCAGGGCCGACCTCATCCCCAATCTGGTGGCTACAGTGAAAGGCTATGCTGAACACGAGCAGGAAACATTCACCCGTGTGACGGAAGCCAGGGCAAAAGCATCTTCCATCACCATCGATCCAAAGAACCTTACCCCGGAAACACTCCAGCAGTTTGAACAGGCTCAGGGAGAACTCAGCTCCGCCCTTTCCCGGCTGCTGGTGACCGTTGAGCAATACCCTGAGCTTAAAGCGAATCAGAACTTCCTTGAACTGCAGGCTCAGCTGGAAGGCACCGAGAACAGGATCACGGTCGAACGCCAGAAGTTCAACGACACTGCAAGGGAGTATAATACCAGTGTGCGAAGCTTCCCGCGGAATATCTTTGCTGGCCTGTTTGGTTTTGAGAGAAAACCCTATTTTGAGTCAAAGCCCGGAGCCGACGAAGCCCCTAAAGTGGAATTCTGATCATGAATCAAAAAGCATCTTCTTTTTTTTCGCTGGCTGAAAAAGAGGATATCAAAATGGCCATCCGGCACGCAGAGCTGGATACATCAGGGGAAATCAGGGTACACGTGGAAACCACCTGTGCCGGAGATGTGATGGACCGTGCCTCCCGGCTTTTCGCGAAACTGAATATGCATAAAACCAGACTCCGCAATGGAGTGCTGATCTACCTGGCCATCCGGAACCGTAAATTTGCCATCATTGGCGATATGGGAATCAATGCTGTCGTACCGGATCGCTTCTGGAACCTCGTGGAATCAGAAATGCTCAATCAATTTCGTGAGAACCATTTTACCGACGGCTTGATCAGAGCTATCGACATGACAGGTCAACAACTGAAAAAGCACTTTCCATACATCACAAACGACATCAATGAACTGCCTGACGATATTTCTTTCAGCGATGAATAAAAGGGTGTTCCAATGAAAACATTTTTACATTCTAAACCAGTTGCGGCACTCCTTCTTGCGATCCTGATCAACACCCAGATGGCCGTTACAGGTCAGACGATTCCCCAAAGGCCCGATCCACCGCGTCTTGTAAATGATTTTACACACATTCTTACACAGGATCAAAAGCAACTGCTGGAAAATAAACTGGTCCGTTTCAATGATACCACTTCCACTCAGATAGCGATCGTGATCGTCAGTTCGCTTGGGAATTACGACAAAGCCAGCTTCGCGTATGAGATCGGTGAAAAATGGGGTGTCGGACAGAAAGGATTCGACAACGGGATCGTTGTTCTGCTGAAACCGAAGACAGCCCTGGAATCAGGAGAGGTATTCATTGCCACAGGTTATGGACTGGAGGGCGCCATTCCTGATGCAATCGCTAAAAGGATCATCGAAAACGAGATGAAACCGTCGTTCATGGAAGATGACTATTTCACCGGCCTCGACAAGGGAGTGAATACCCTGATGGCCCTGGCCTCCGGTGAATATACCTCCGATCAATACCAAAAAAATATTGAAACTCCGGTCTGGACCTTCCTCATCCCGTTGATCATAGTCATCCTGATTTTCACATTTTTCAGAAGCCAGGGAAACCGTTACTATTCTGCCGGAAAGAAAAGCATTCCATGGTGGACTGCCCTGTGGATACTGAACAGCATGGGAAAAAGCAGCAATGGCAACTGGAAGGACTTCAAGGGAGGCAAGGGAGGCTTCGGCGGGGGATTCGGAGGTGGCGGCGGATTCGGAGGCGGTGGAGGGTTCGGAGGCTTCGGCGGAGGAAGTTTCGGCGGAGGAGGTGCGGGCGGATCCTGGTAAACGTTTATTTAGATACATTTTAAATTTCATAACCTGACTTCTTAAGCGACGATTTTATCGCTTCGGTAAAATCTATTTTTCTCTATATTTACAAACCTATTACCGGAAAAAGCAATCCCTGGAAAACCAGGAAAAAAGCCATTTTCCGGAATGTGTTCACGTTACACTAATACAGGATTGTAAATATGATTCAGCGAATCTCTGCTCGCAGAAACCCATTCCGTCGTAACCACCTCTTCGTATTTGTCTTCCTGGTTGAATTGGTCTTCATACTTTTCGCACATACTCCTGTCAGGGCCCAGGAGGACCCTGCCACCCTCTTCCAGGTGTGCGCGGCCTGTCATACCATCGGCAAAGGAAAACTGGTAGGACCTGATCTTCAGGGAATCACAGAAAGAAGAGAAGAAGCCTGGCTCATCCGCTTCATCCGAAATTCACAGCTGATCATCCAGGAAGGAGATCCGGTAGCTGTGCGCCTCTTTGAAGAGTATAACAAGATCCCGATGCCGCCCAATGATCTTTCGGACGACCAGATCAGGTCGTTGCTCAAATATATTGAGACCACCGGCAAACAGGGCACCGGAAATGCAGGTGCTGCAACAGCTCAGCCCGGACCAGCAGCTCCTCCCAAAGGACAGGCCATCAGCCAGAAACCTGCCGTAACGGAAGAGATCCCACTACCCCTGGAAAGAAATTCCAACCGGAATTTCCTGGCTATTTTCCTGGTGACTCTCCTGATCTTCTTTTTGAGCATCATTGATCTGGCTGTGACAAAACTGATCAAAGCCAGATTCATCCATGTCATCATTATCCTCACCGCCCTGTTTGTGATGGGTGAGATCGTCGTCGTTGAAGCAAAGTCCCTGGGCCGGCAACAATACTATTCACCCGACCAGCCGGTGAAATTCTCCCATAAGATCCATGCAGGCCAGAACAGGATCAACTGTAAATATTGCCACTTCACAGCCGAAGAAAGCAAATATGCAGGTTTTCCTCCGGTACAACTGTGCATGAACTGTCACAGCCTGGTCAAAGAGGGTAAAATAACCGGGACGGAAGAGATCAGTAAGATCTACAAGGCACTGGAAACAGGAAAGCCCATCCCGTGGATCCGTGTGCACAATTTACCAGACCATAGCTACTTTAACCACGCTCAGCATGTCAAGGTCGGGAAAGTTACCTGCAATGAGTGCCACGGACCTGTGGAGAAAATGGACCGCATCATCCAGGTCAACAGCCTGGGAATGGGCTGGTGCATTGAGTGTCACCGCACAAGAGAAGTACAATTCTTTGATAATGAGTTCTATACTCGATATACCATCATGCACGACAAGATCAAATCCGGTGAGAAGTCGAAGGTGACCGTTGATGATATGGGAGGTACCGAGTGCGGGCGTTGTCATTATTAAAATGATCTGTTAACTGTTTTACATCCTATGAAGAACTATTACAGCAGCTACGAAGAATATCAGGAGATCAGGGGACCTGGAATCATTCCTCCGGAATCCCCTCATGACGCTGAACGAAATGAGCCGGATGAGGAAGAACCTTCCATGAGTACCAGCCGTCGGGACTTCCTGAAACTGATGGGATTTTCTTTGGGGTATGCTGCTTTGGCCACCAGCTGTGAGAATCCGGTCAGGAAAGCCATTCCATATCTGAACCAGCCCCTCGAGATCACACCAGGCATTTCCAATTATTACGCTTCTACATTCTTTGACGGGGACGAATATGCGGGCATTCTCGTAAAAACCCGTGAAGGCAGACCGATCAAGATAGAAGGCAACGGATTGTCGTCACTGACCAAAGGAGGCACTTCTGCCAGGATCCAGGCATCGGTGCTGAATCTTTATGACCTGGCCAGGTTAAAGCACCCTCTTAAGGACAATCAGCAAACCTCTTGGGAATCAATCGATTCGGAAATCACATCAAAACTCAGTCAGATCAGCACGCAGGGAGGAAAGATCGTTCTGCTCACATCTACGATAATCAGCCCCTCCACCCGTCAGCTGATCGGGGATTTCATGACGAACTACCCGTCCACCCAGTGGATCACCTATGATTCCATATCCGCCTCCGGAATATTGGAAGCTCACGAGCTGAACTTCGGCCAGCGGATGATCCCCGACTACCGGTTTGACAAAGCAAAGCTCATCGTTGCCTTCAATGCCGATTTCCTTGGCAACTGGATCGCCCCGGTAACCTATGCAAAGCGTTATTCCCAGGGCCGTCAGCTGACCGAAAGTGATTCCATGTCCCGGCACATTCAGATTGAATCGTACATGTCGCTGACCGGAAGCAATGCCGATCAGCGGATACAGATAAAGCCTTCGCAGGAGGGGCTCATGTTGCTTAATCTGTATAACCGGATTGCCGCTCAGAAAGGAGCACCGGTATACCCCGCAGATCCTTCGCCCGTTGAGACCGCTTCTCTCGCGGCTGACCTCTTACAGCATGAGGGCGCATCCCTGGTCATTTCAGGCTCCAATGATCCGAACGTACAGATCATCGTCAACGCGATCAACTACCTGATCGGTAGCTATGGAACGACGATCAGCCTCAGCACGCCGCTCACTCTGAAGCAGGGGATCGACAGGGAAATGATCACCCTGGTGGAAGAGATGAACGATGGCAAGGTCGCCGCCCTGATCACATGGAACGTAAATCCGGCCTATGATTATCCGGAAGCTGCCAGGTTCATCAGTGGTCTGCAGAAGACCGGCCTGACCGTCACCCTGACCGAACGGCCCGATGAAACCAGCCAGCTGGTCCAATATGTATGCGCCGGAAACAATTACCTGGAATCCTGGTGCGACGCAGAACCTTTAAAAGGGCATTTCAGCCTGGGACAACCCGTCATCCCCCGCCTGTTCGACACCCGCCAGGCACAGGACTGCCTCCTGAGATGGATGGGTAACGAAAAAGATTACTATACCTATCTTCAGGAGTACTGGCAAAACAACATCTTTCCTCAACAGTCCGCAAAAGGACTGTTCACCGACTTCTGGAATCAGTGCGTTCATGACGGCATCTTCGAGATGCCGCCTTCTGAGGATGTAAATACTTTGTACACGCCGGTAAGAATGACTTCCTCCTTTCCAGGAGTTACAGCCGGAATTGAACTGGTACTGTACCAGAAGATGGGCATCGGCACCGGGAGACATGCCAACAATCCCTGGCTACAGGAACTCCCCGATCCCATCACACGTGCCACGTGGGATAACTACCTGTGCATCTCCCCATCAGATGCCCATGAACTGGATCTGGCCTCCGAAGACGTTGTTTTGCTGAACGGGAACCTGGAGATCCCTGTCATCGTACAGCCGGGCCAGCCAGGGGGAACGGTTTCCATGGCACTGGGCTACGGCCGGACGAACTGTGGCAAGGTGGCGAACGGGATCGGTAAAAATGCATATCCGCTGATCACGATGACGGATGGCCACCGTAACTATTTTTCCGGAAACGTCCGCCTTGAAAAAACCGGTAAGACATATCCCCTCGGGCGAACCCAGACCCATCATACCATGGAGGGGCGTGCAATCGTGAGGGAAACCACGGTGGAGGAATGGCACAAAAATCCAAAATCCGGCAATGAAATGCACCAGGATATTGTAAAGCAGAACCTTACCCTGTACCAGCTGCCGGTTTTCGATGGGATCCACTGGGGTATGGCCATCAACCTGAACGCCTGTATCGGGTGCGGAAACTGTGTGATCAGCTGCCAGGCGGAAAACAACGTGGCCGTCATCGGCAAGGAACAGGTCCGGATGCGCAGGATCATGCACTGGATGCGGATCGACAGGTACTACTCCGAAGAGGCTGACAACCCGGAGGTCGTTCACATGCCAGTCATGTGCCAGCATTGTGACAACGCTCCCTGCGAGAATGTCTGCCCGGTAGCGGCCACACCCCACAGCAGCGAGGGACTCAACCAGATGGCATACAACCGCTGCATAGGTACTCGATACTGCATGAATAACTGCCCTTACCGGGTCCGGCGGTTCAACTGGTTTGAATATGCAAATAATGATAAATTCGACTATAACCTCAACAACGAACTCAGCAAACTGGTGCTGAATCCGGATGTTACAGTCCGGTCAAGAGGAGTGGTGGAAAAATGTTCGTTCTGCGTTCACCGACTCCAGGAAAAAAAGCTGGAAGCCAAGTTGGAGAACAGAACCCTGAAGGACGGGGATATCAAGACTGCCTGCCAGGAATCCTGCCCGGCCGATGCCATCGTCTTTGGCGATATGAACGATCCCGAAAGCGCTGTATCCAGGTTAATGGTCAATCCACGTACCTACCAGCTGCTGGAACAGATCCATACACTGCCTTCCGTGCATTACATGACCAAGGTCAGGAATATGGATCCGGCTGATAAAAAAAGAAACTATAAAAACACCTATCCGATCGTTTCCGGAGAAGAAACAACGGAGAATATTTCTCACGAATGACCTTCAGTGTTGGCAACATATATCATTGAAAACCGCTTAAACGAATTCCTATGTACCTAACCGACGCCAGGGGAATACTGATCAAAGGCAACAAGACCTATAGCCAGGTCTCCGGAGATGTGTTGCGGCCGCTGGAAGCAAAGACCCCCAGATGGTGGCTCGTAGCGACTTTCATCTCTTCGCTGGCCATTGCCTGGGGTATCTATTCCATCTATGTGACCATTTCCACAGGGATCGGTACCTGGGGGATCAACAACAACGTCGGCTGGGGCTGGGGAATCATCAACTTTGTATGGTGGATCGGAATCGGCCATGCGGGTACTGCCTTTTCAATCTTTTTATTTATCCTGCGGCAGAAATGGAGAACATCCATCAACCGTGCAGCGGAAGCCATGACCGTGGTGGCTGTCATCTGTGCAGGAATGTATCCGTTATTGCATATGGGAAGGGTGTGGGATGCTTTCTTCATTCTTCCCTATCCAAACACCAGGGGTCCATTGTGGGATAATTTCAACTCCCCTCTGTTCTGGGACGTGGTCGCCATCAGCACATACCTGATGGCATCGGCGGTGTTCTGGTACATCGGCATGATCCCTGACCTGGCTGCCGTAAGGGAAAGAGCCACATCGAAAATAAAAAAGGCCGTATATTCAATCCTTTCCTTTGGATGGGTGGGAACGGCCAAAGCATGGCTGCGGTATGAGACCGCTGCGATCCTCCTGGGTGGCCTTGCCGCACCGCTGGTGGTCTCCGTCCACTCGGTGGTGTCGATGGATTTTGCCACCTCCGTCATGCCCGGATGGCACACCACCATATTCCCGCCCTATTTCGTGGTCGGAGCCATCTTTTCAGGATTTGGAATGGTACTAACCCTGATGATCCTCGTCAGGAAAATATTCCACTACGAAGACTATGTCACCGAAAGGCATGTCGACGCAATCGCCCGGATCCTTACATTCATCAGCCTGATCATGGGCACGGCCTATGCTACCGAGCTCTTCATGGCCTGGTATGCCGGAGGGGAATATGAGATGTTCACGTTCATGAAGAACAGGGCGACGGGTGATTATGCCCTGGCCTTCTGGACGATGATCACCTGCAATGCCATCATCCCTCAGCTGTTCTGGTTCAAAAAGATACGGCACAACCTGATCATCGTCTTCATCATTTCCCTGTTCATCAACCTGGGAATGTGGTTCGAAAGGTACGTGATCGTGGTGACCTCCATGTCGAAGGACTTTCTCCCGGCCAGCTGGGCGCAGTATAAGCCCACAATAACGGAAATCGGGATCTTTGTCGGCACCCTGGGCATCTTTGCCCTGGGTGTGCTCCTGTTCTTCCGGTATATACCTATGATCTCCATCCATGAGGTGAAGGCGATCATTAAACCAACCACCGAAACAAACTCCAGAAAACATGAGTAAGATCAATATCATCGGGGTCTATAGCGATGAAGACGTCTTCGCAGATGCCGTTCAAAAGATCAAAGACAGCGGTATCGTCATTAAGAATGTCTTCATGCCCTTTCCTGTGCACAGGGTATTCCATATCCTGGGGCTGGAGACCAGACTCCCCGTCATGACCTTTATCTATGGCGTGATCGGAGTCGGCATCACCTTCGCATTTCTTTTCTGGACCTCCGTGGTGAACTATCCTCTCAAATTCGGGGGAAAGCCGCTGAATTCCCTGTCGTTCATCATCATCATGTTCGTCATGACGATCTTCGTTGCCACCCTGCTTACCTTTATGACGTTTTTCATCCGCCAGAAGATCGGTCCTGGCAAAAAAGCCGTCATGATCGACCCCCGAAGCATCGACGACAAGTTCCTGATCGTGATCGGCAAGGATCCTTCCATGAAAAAAGAGGAGATCGACAGAATCACAAGCCTGATAAAACAAACAGGTGCAGAAGAGATCAATGAACGGCCTGAGCCTGAAGATTTTAAAGAAGAAAACGATTAATCATCCGAGCTATGTTCTCAAAATTAAAATCCGTTTATTTCTCATACATAGCAATGATCCTGGCGATTTTCCTGTCATCCTGCCATCATAACAGGAATCATCCCGGATGGTCATATATGCCCGATATGTATTATTCAGAACCGTACAATGCATATACGGCCAATCCATATTTAAAAGACAGCCTGACGATGCAGAGTCCCTTACCGGGTACTATTGCCAGGGGACAGATCCCGTATCCTTACCAGGCAAAGTCATATGCCGATCAGATCAGGGCCGGTGCAGAACTGATCAATCCCTTATCCGTTACACCTGTCACGCTTGCTGAAGGAAAAGCTCAATATGAGATACACTGTATGAATTGTCACGGAAAAGAAGGTAAAGGCGACGGCTATCTGTATTCGGCAAAATTGTTTCCTGCAAAACCAACATCGCTTGTCGAATCCTACGTACAAAGCAAACCGGATGGCGAGATTTTCCATGTCATTACCACTGGCTCGCTTTCAGGGTTGATGGGGGCACATGGTCCCCAGGTCACCGCAGAAAACCGTTGGAAGATCATTCATTATGTGCGGGATCTCAGCCGGAAATAAATCCTTATGTATAGTCATTAAAATCCCCAGCGAATAAAAACATTGCAGACCATGGACAAACAGGTCACATTATCCTCCCGGTTCAAAATCCTGACAGTAGTTTTGATCCTTATCGGGGTGGCAGCCCTGGTGACAGGTGCATTCACCGATTCCCCCCGATTCTGGGCCAACCTGCTGCTCAACAATTACTATTTTCTTACCGTGGCCATCGGGGCAACTTTCTGGCTGGCGATCCAGTATGTAAGCGGCTCCGGATGGTCGGCCGGATTCCTGAGGATCCCAATGGCCATGGGAACATTCATCCCAGTGGCAGCGATCACCATGCTGCCCATTCTTTTCGGAGCCGGTCATATCTACCACTGGGCCCACCACGATGCCCTTCTGGATCCGGTCATCGCCCACAAGGCACCTTACCTGAACATGCCCTTTTTCGTAGCCCGCTATATCCTCTTTTTTGCCGCCTGGATCCTCATCGCGCTCCTGCTTCTCCGCTACTCGAGGAAAGAGGATGAAAAGGGAGGACTGGATTATTTTCATAAAGCACAGTTTCTTTCAAAAGTCTACATTTTCGTTCTGGCTGTCTCTTTCTCCCTTTCAGCCTTCGACTGGATCATGTCGATCGACGTGCACTGGTTCAGCACCATATTCGCCGTCAGGAACTTCGCCATGGCGTTCTTCCACGGAACGGTCATCGTCACACTGATCGTCATTATCCTCAATAAGCTGGGGTACCTGCCTTTCCTTAATCCATCCCATCTCAGGGATTTTTCCAAATATATTCTGGTCCTGAGCATGATCTGGACCTATATGTGGTTTGCCCAGTACATCCTGATCTGGTATGCCAATATTCCGGAGGAGACCGTGTATTATCTGCCCCGTACAAAAGGTGAATTCAAACCCTTCTTTTATGCCGAACTGATCATCAATTTCCTGATCCCGTTCATTCCCCTGCTCTCGGGTAAGTTAGGCTCCAGGATAAAAATCCTGGTCCCCATCTGTATCGCACTCATCATCGGGCAATGGATCGACCTCTACCAGCAAATCTTCCCTGGTACCATCCATCATTTTAAGATCGGTTTTATAGAAGTGGGAAGTTTCATCGGATTCCTCGGATTGTTCAGCCTGGTGGTGGGCTGGTCGCTCAGCCGCACACCGCTGATCCCTCGCAGGCACCCCTATCTGAAGGAGTGTACGGAACACCAACGTGTATAGATGCATGGTAAATTCCAAATCCCATGAAGAAACTCCTCGACTTCGTTTTTTCGATGCAGTTCGCCCTGACCCTGATGATGGTATTTGCTATGTCCATTGCCATCGCCACCTTCATCGAAAATGACTTTGGAACACCAACAGCCAGGGCACTGGTATACAGTGCAACATGGTTCGAGATCCTGCTGGCAGTGACGGCAGCGAGCATGCTCGGCAACATACTCCGGTTTAAATTGATCCAGCGAAAAAAATACAATGTCCTGGTTTTTCATCTCGGATTCATCATCATCCTGCTGGGGGCAGCCATCACACGTTTCATCGGATATGAAGGCATGATGCATATACGGGAGAAAGAGAGCTCCAGCAGGATTATATCAGATCAAACCTATATCCAGATGCAGGCAAAGCAGGGCCCGGAGACCTGGCATAAAGCAAGCCCCGTTCTGTTCTTTGCAAACGGGAAGAACAAATTCAGCCAAACGCTTGCCATTGGCGATGAGAAGGTAAAGGTCGGGTTAATACAATATATTGATAACGCGGGTGAGACGGTCATCGAAGATCCAAATGGATCACCTGTCATTACATTGATAACGATCAACCAGGGAGATCGGGAAACACGATTTCTGCAACCGGGAGAAAGTTTGACTTCAGGATCCGTAACGTTTTGTTTCCAAAAAGAAACTGAAGATACGGCTGCGGTCAGGATCTCCTTTTTAAATAATGAACTGACCTTTTTGGCTCCATGGCCTGTTTATGAAACCAACATGGCTACAGGTGAGGCAGATACCCTGGAGGCATTTACCGCCCATCCACTCCTGACCATGAAGCTTTTTACCTGTCAGGGCATCAGTTTTGTCGTCAAATCGTTTATGGAAAAAGGATCCATCAAGCTTGTCAGTGCTCCTGAGAATTCTGAGCATAAACTTCACAACGCGGCCATTGTTACACTGAGTTATAAAGGCACCGAGGAGGAACTTGTCCTTTTCGGGGGGGATGGGTATATCGGCGAACCAGCGACCACCCGCATCGAAGGTGTTGAATTTACCCTGACCTATGGCGCCAGGTACATAGAGATACCCTTTTCATTGGAGCTTCGCGACTTTCAACTGGAACGGTATCCCGGGTCCATGAGTCCTTCTTCATTTGCAAGCGAGGTCACCCTATTCGATGAACGCCACGGAATCAGAGAACCCCGGAGAATCTTCATGAACAACGTGTTGCATTACGGAGGATTCCGATTTTACCAGTCATCCTACGACCAGGATGAACTGGGTACCATCCTTTCGGTCAACCATGACTACTGGGGCACTTTTGTGACCTACCTGGGATATTTCCTGATGGCCCTGGCGCTTGTTCTGAACTTCTTCAGCAAGAACAGCAGGTTCCGGTTCCTGATCAGGGAATCCAACCGGATACGCCTGGAGAAAACATCACTGTTGCCCCTGATTGCACTCATGCTTTTCTTCGGCTCACCGGCAATGGCCCGGCAGACACCCGGCAAGCAGGACACATCCTATGGTATTAAATTGATTGAAGAAGATCATGCAAAGCGGTTTGGTGAACTGATGGTACAGGATAACGGAGGGCGTATCAAACCGGTCAATACCCTGTCATCAGAGTTGCTCCGGAAGGTCTGCAGAAAGGACATGTTCATGGGAATGAATTCCGACCAGGTCCTGCTGGGAATGCTCACTGATCCCGTCACCTGGCAGAAAGTACCCATGATCAAAGTATCGGACGAATCATTGAGAACAGTGCTGGGTGTCAGAGGCAAATACGCCTCGTATGAGGATTTCATTGATATGGAAAGGGGCGCATACAAGATCAGCAGCTATGTGGATGAAGCCTACAACAAAAAGCCAGCCCAGCGAAATGCTTTTGATAAGGATATCATGAAGGTGGATGAGAGAATGAATATTTGCTACATGATCTATTCCGGAACGATCCTGAAAATTTTCCCGCAACCCGGCGACTCCACCCACACCTGGATGCCTCCCACGGAGGATATTCAGCAGTTTCAGGACAGCGCCAATTATGAACTGGTAAATACCATGACCTCCATGTACATCAGGGCAGTGAATGATGCAACAGAAAAAGGATCATGGACCCTTGCCAATGAGTCAGTCAACCTCATCAACCTCTACCAGCAAAAGTACGGGTCGGATATCTATCCGTCGGTGACAAAAAAATCAATGGAGATCACCTACAACCGGTTGAACATTTTTAAAAGGCTGTACCCTCTTTATGCCCTGTTCGGTTTTCTTTTTCTGATCCTTCTGTTTATTGAGACACTATCGGGCAGACAAGTCACAAAATGGTTGAAGCGCTCTTTTGTCATTCTGATCATTGCCCTTTTTGTCCTGCATACGCTGGGCCTTGCCGCCCGCTGGTACATTTCAGGGCATGCTCCCTGGAGCAACGGCTATGAGACCATGATCTACATCGCCTGGGCGACGGTACTGTCAGGATTGATCTTCGCACGCAGATCCTTCATCGCGCTGGCCATTACCACCATCCTTGCCTCGCTCACGCTGATGGTGGGTAACATGGCCTGGCTGGATCCCCAGATCACCAACCTCGTGCCGGTGCTGAAATCCTACTGGCTCATCATCCATGTGGCCGTGATCACGGCAAGCTACAGTTTCCTGGCCATTGGAGCCCTGATCGGATTCCTGGCACTGGTACTGATCAATTTCAGGACAGACACGAACCGGGCAAAGATGAGCCTGACCCTGGAAGAGCTCACCAACATCAACGAGATCAACCTGACCATCGGCCTGGTGCTGGTCAGCATCGGAACCTTTCTCGGCGCCGTTTGGGCCAATGAGTCATGGGGACGCTACTGGGGCTGGGATCCCAAGGAGACCTGGGCACTGATCACCATGCTGGTCTATTCCTTCATCATCCACATGCGGATGATCCCCGGATTGCGAGGCAACTTCGCATTTAATTTCGCCGCACTCATTGGATTCAGCTCGGTGCTGATGACTTATTTCGGGGTGAATTACTACCTCTCCGGTCTGCACTCTTATGCCAGCGGAGATCCTGTACCCATCCCCCGATTTGTCTATTACACCCTTGCCATCGTCGCGGTCGTGTCTCTTTTTGCATGGCTGAACGAACGAAAAGCCTGCAGAACAGTACCTTCCTAGAAATCCTTTCGCCTTGATATGATCAGAATCAGCCAGACTGGTACCGCGATCCAGAACATCAGGGCCAGAGAAGCATAAATAATCCCGGAAGCACTACCGAAAAACCTGCGGAAAACGGCCCCTGTGTAACCCAGCAACGCAGAAATATCCATCTGCAATGTCATGATGATCCTCGAAAGATCGATGGGATTCAACAGCGTAAGTGCCAGTGCCAGCTTATCCAGGGGATAACGTTCAAAATACACCAGCAGGATCAAAAAGATACCGTCGAAGAGTATGGAAAGGAATAACCATACCAGCAGGCATATCCCGAATCCTTTGATCGTGTTGTCATTCTTTAATGCAATAAGAAAAGAAATCGCTGAAAAGATCAGGGTCAGCATCACACCTGTCATGAGAAACAATGCAAATCCCCCGGGACCGATAGCTTTCTGAAAACCATAGAAGAGAAAAGGTATGCACACCCCAGCCAGGAAGCTAAGCGATAACGACAGGGACAGACCAAGGTACCTTCCAATGAAAATGGCAGACCTCCGGATTGGCAATGCCAATAATAACTCATTGAATTCCTTTGAGTTATAATAATACAACGCACCGAACAACGTACCTGTCAACGGTGTGATGAGCAGTACGATATTGCTCAGGCTCAGGAAAGCTTTGGAACTGTCAGAACTCATATAGAGCAATCCAAAGGTCACCGCCAGGTAAAACAGGAAGTAGATCAGGCTCCATTTGCTCCTGATAAGATCAAAAAAACTGTATTTCAATATCTTAATCATACTTCTCAGGCTGAAGCATCCTTCCAATGGCCGATTCTGTGTTTCCTCCTTTGTACTTTTCCTTCAGTTGTCCGATGGTCCCTTCGAAGTAAACATTTCCTTCCAGCAGGTAAACCACCCTGTCAGCAATGTCATCCACCAGCGGAAGGATGTGGGTGGTCAGGCAAATGGTCTTCCCCTTCTGCCTTTCATTCCGGATGAGCTCCTTAAGGTGCAGCACAGCCAGCGGATCAAGCCCCGCCGTCGGTTCATCCAGGATCATGATCTGATGATCGAAAAGGAAGGCCAGCATCACATTGATCTTCTGGCGCGTACCTCCGGAAAGATACCTTAATCGCTTTTTCAGGAAGTGTTCCAGATCAAAGAGGGCAAGAAGAGGCCCTTCATCGGCTCGCTGGCGGCGTAGGTCCATTACCATGCGGATCAGCTCCTGGACTGTCAGGTTCTCAGGAAACCGTGCAATCTGGGGCAAATACCCGATGGCTTGCCTGTACTCCCACTGATGATGAATGGATCTGCCAAGGACCCGGATATCACCCTTGTCAGGAAGGACCATGCCCAGTATGCTTTTCAGCAGCGTGGTCTTCCCGGATCCGTTCGGCCCGAGAACAGCGGTCACATTCCCCGCAGGCAGGACAAGATCGATACCCTTCAGTACAGTATTTCTCCCAAAAGATTTATGGAGCCCGCTGACCTCTATCATGGTTTTATGATTTTCATCCGTGGAGACCGGTCTTCAAGGAACGCTGGAGTCACAGCCGGTGTGATCTGCTCGGCATAATTCAGCAGTTCCACGAAAAAACTTCGCAGCAGCAGGATGGATGATGGCACATTACCGACAATGTAGGAAAACAACCGTACAGGCCTGTACGGAACGTCCCCTACCCCGTCACGGTCCAGATCATAGCCTGAGTAATGGCTCCAGTAATTGCCCGTAAACGTATTCATGGAGGTCTTGCTGTTGGTCATGACATCAAAGGTATTGCCCGTAAAGTTATTCTGTGTGATGGTGTTGTCAGAGCAGCTGCCCAGTATTTTAAGTGCCCAGCCATTCTCCCTGAATTCGTTGAATTCGTAAAGGATTCGGTTCGATCCATCGGCATAGATCCCTATGGTATTTTCAATGAAGTGATTGAACCGTATCTGCCCGTCGAGGATATCCTTGAGCAGAAGGCCATAGGAAGAGCTTCCACGATTCTGCTCAAATACATTGTTTTCCATGATAATGTTCCGGGAGTACATGACCGCGACTCCCGCCCCATTTTTCCGGAACGTATTGTAACGGTAATCATCGTTGTTGGAAAACATAAAATGCAGGCCATATCGGATGTTATTCTCACTGAAATTGTTTTCTACATGGCTGTTTTCAACAAATTCAAGGTAGATTCCATCCCGGTGTCCCCGTGCCGTATTCCGTTCAACCGTTATATCCTTTGAGTACCAGAGATGTATGGCATTTCCCGTAGATGCTTCATCCCCTGGAACACCCTCGATTTCATTGTCACGGATGATGCAGCCCCGTGCATTCTTAAGGTAGATCCCAAAAAATGTCCTGATCAGCCTGTTATTCTCTATCAGGCAATGCCTGCAGTCATTGATACGAATTCCTGCACGGTCCTTCAGGTAGCTCCTTGCCACATCGCTGATCTGAAAACCACGGATGACCACACTGTCGGCAATCACCACAAAGCCCTCTGCAGTATCACCGGGATAAATCTCTGGATATTCAATCCCAGTCAGGTTCAATTTTTTGTCGATCAGGATATTTCCTTCATGGTAAGTTGCATGTTGCACAAAAATGACATCACCGGATCGGGCATGATTAACCGCATCCTGAATGGAACTGAACCGGCTGTCAGGTGAAACGGAAAGAGTATCCGCCCCTGCCGCCACAGATATCAGCAAGAGACAGGAAAGGACCATGGAACCTGCTATTTTATAGTCAAAACGGAACATCAGGGAGCGTCTTCCATGGATAAGCCTCCGAAGGATGCAAGTAATTCATCCCAGGAATACATGTTCCCTCCGTGGACATTCTGCGCTTCCTTTGCTGCCTGCTCGCTGCTGAACCCGGTGAGGAACATTCCCATGGGACTCGGCAGATCTTTGCTGTGCAGTACATAGCCAGTACCCGCATTGATCAGTTCGCCTGGATGATCATGATCTGTAATAAGAAAAAGGAGGGCATCATCCTTCACCAGCGGATCCTTATCCATGTAACGGACCATGCACTCGATCGCATCGAATTTATAGGCCTTGCCAGTTTTCAGTACGATCTCTGCAGCATACTGATCATCCATGATCACCATGCTGCAATGATGACATTCATCTGAGCCGTACTCAATGGGAACCGGCCCCCTGGAACATGATGCCATGACCAGGGCGGTAATAAGAAGCATGAAAAGAACTTTCTGATTCATTGTTCAATATTGTATTTACGTTTGAAAATAAAGGCCATTCCGCCAAAGAGCATGGATAAACCAATAAAGACAGATCCAAGGGAGGGATAGGAATAAGCGACGAAGTTCAGCAGCGTTTTATCACCGAGAAAAGGCGGCTGATAGGTCATTCCCGGTACTTTAATGGCCGCATCAGGCGACAGGTTGTGACCATAGTCGTACTCCCATTGATAAAAATCATAGAGGGCAAATGCTGATAAAAGGACCAGGACAATGGTCCAGATCAGCAACAGGGACCTTTTGTGAAAGGCCGCCAGCAGAAAAGCCAGCAAGGTCATCAATATGACGATGTACTGAAAATAGTTCAGTTCCGGGATCGAGTCAGGGTGAATGGCCTGCATGCCAATGTAGTGATTGAGGATGTTGATGTTCTGCAGTGTTCCGGGGCTGTCACCGCTGATCTTGTTAATCCAGATGTACATGGAAATTCCACCGGGATATTGTGGCGCTTCCAGGGTAATCTTCCAGACCGGAAACAGAAACAATCCGATCAGGCTCAGCCCCGCCAGAAAGATCAAAATCCTTGAATATTTATTTTTCACGATATAAATAATTGACAGTTAACAATTTGACAATTTGACAATTTATCAGTTTGGTCATGGATTTTGTGATCCCACCCACCATTTTAAAGGCACATTTGCATTCCTTCCCGACACCCTGACATATCCCTGCATCTCCTGATGGAGGGCCGAACAGAAATCAGTGCAGTAAAACGGAAAGACACCTTCCCGTTTTGGCTCCCATAAGAGTGTTTCCGTCTGCCCGGGCATGATCAGCAGTTCGGCGTTCAGGGCTCCCTGGACCGCAAATCCGTGGGGAACGTCCCAATCCTGCTCAAGGTTGGTCACATGGAAATAAACCTTATCACCGGTCTGAATACCTTCAATGTTATCAGGCGAGAAATGACTCCTGATGGCCGTCATGTAAACATGAACCACATTTCCCTCCCGGGTCACCTTCCCCTCAGCCTCGCTTTTGGTTGCATACGGGTGGCTGTTCTCTTCCAGTTTGTAGATCTTTTTGGATCGGTCGATGATCAGACTGGTAGGGAGGGCCTGCGCATAATGGGGCTCTCCGACCGTGGGAAAGTCGAGCAAAAGCTGCATCTTTTCCCCTGAAATGTCATAGAGCTGCGCAGACTGGTTCAGTTCAGGCCCTGTGGGCAGGTATCTGTCCTTGGTGATCTTGTTCATCGCCAGGAGGTACTTGCCGAATGGCTGCCTGGAATCTCCGCCGGGTATCATCAGGTGGCCCACGGAGTAATAGCAGGGTGCCCTGTCAACCACTTCCCAGGAGCCTACTTTCCATTTCACGACCTCTGAGGAAATGAAAAATGTCGTATAGGCATTTCCGGCCGCGTCAAACTCGGTATGCAATGGACCCAGTCCGCTGCTTTGCACCACTCCCGCCAGAATATCCTCATACTTCACCACGGGAATTCCCTCGATGGTCCCCTCAAAGGATTTGCGCCCGATGGCATCCAGCATTTTCGTGAATGAATGGACCGACATATCTGCCGAGAGCTTGCCTGCCCCTACAATGTATTCACCGGTCGGATCCACATCAACCCCATGGGGAGACTTGGGAGTGGGAAGGAAATAGACCATATCGGGGCATTCCTCGGGAATCAGCACATTCACGGTGTTCATTTCCTCAGTGGACGCCATGTGACTGCCTTCATCGTACACATTATGAAGGTAGTTTGCCTTGATCGCGTGGGCTTTGCCAGCTTTCAGATATTCCTCTGCTTTCTTCCAGTTCACGGCGGCAATGAAATCCTTGTCATTCTGGGAAGCACCTGCTTCCAGCAGGGTATTGGATTGTTCTGTATTATAACTGGTGAAAAAGGTCCATCCATGTGATTTTCCCTTTCCCGAATGAGCCAGGTCATAGTTGAAGGCGGGTAACAAGACCTGGAAGGCCACCTTCATCTGACCGGTGACAGGATCCACTGAAATGAAGGACAAGGCTCCCTTGAACCGTTCCCTGTAACTTTCAATGGGTACATCCTGCTGCGGGAACGGCACGCTGAAGCGCGTACCTGCCACCACATATTCCGTGTTCTCCGTTGTAAAAGGAGAAGAATGATTCCCGCCGCTGTTTGGAAGTTCAAGGATCTCAACAGTTTCAAAGGTGGTAAGATCGATCCGGGCCACACGGCAGGTATTGTTCCCGTTGATGAAGATCCACCGGCCATCGGGCACCCCATTGGTCTGGGATAATTCCGGGTGGTGGGCATCATCCCAGGGGACGAATCCATAAGAGGTCTGCAGCATGGATCTGGTTTCTTCATTGAAGCCATAACCCTTTTCACCGTCTACCGAGAAGACCGGTATGACCTTTAAAAGACGTCCGGATGGCAGGCCATATACACTGAGCTGGCCGCTGAATCCCCCGGAAAGGAAAGCATAATATTCATCCATCTGGCCGGGCGCCACATAAACCCGTGAAGCGGCATCGCCGGCTTCCATTCCCCCCTGTTGCGACACCGGGCCCTTGCAGGAGATGAGTAAGATACATGTAATACTACATAATCCAATGGTAATTAACTTGTTAGCTTTCATAGAGATACGTGTTAAATGAAATGTTAATTAAAATTTTTCACTGATTATTCCAGCGTCCTGAAGTATTCCAGGATCTTTCTGGCCTGCTCCTCGGTCAGGTTCTGGTTTGCCATGGGTGCCAGGTTACTTTCCACCAGAAGCTGTTTGGCAATGGGATCCTGAAGCACCATTTTATCCGGGGCCAGGATCATGTTCATGATCCATTCCGGGGATCGGCGTTTGAGGATGCCTTTGGGCGCCGGTCCGATCAGTTTTTGATCCGGTTTGTGACAGGCCGAACACATCTGCTTGAAAAGCTGTTCCCCTTCAGCAACCATGGCCGGGTCAATGTCACCCAGAACCACGTTCGTTACAGGACCGACTCCCTTATTGTTCATGGGGTCATTGGTATTGACCGTCTGGGCAGGCTTTTCCGTTTCCTTTTTTGGGGTGTCCGGTTGGCTGCCACAGCTGGCCAGTAACAGGCTGGCAACCAGCATCAGAAAGAGTGCGTAAAGATTTTTTGATTTCATGGTATTGATAAATAAGAGTTATTGGAAATACATTTAAGTATTTAGGTAATTTAATACCACAAAGCTACAATAAATTTTATCAAGTTAGATTCATTCATGAAAAAATTTTTAAAAAAAGAAAAAATGTCATGTCATGGTATCCAGCCACAGCAGGTTAACTGCCCCGAAGGATTAAAAAATAGACGATATTTGCAATGTTAAGGTACCGTGACAAAGACAGCCCAGATAAAATGCTACCATTGCGGTGACGACTGCGGGAAGAATCCTGTGATGTTCGACGAAAAGCCTTTCTGTTGCAACGGCTGCCGCACGGTCTATGAGATCCTGAACCAGGGAGAAGCCTGTGAATATTACTCGATCAACCAGTTCCCCGGCATCAGGGAGGTCGCAGCCCAGATTGGGAACAAATATGCTTATCTCGACCTGGAGGAGATCCGGAAACAGCTGCTGGATTTTTCGGATGGTGGGATCAGTAAAGTAAAGTTCTTCATCCCCGGGATCCATTGCAGTTCATGCATCTGGCTGCTTGAGAACCTGCACCGGCTGAACAGGGGCATCGCCCATTCCATGGTTAATTTCGTCAGGAAGGAGGTGAGTATCACCTTCAGGGAAGAGGACATCACCCTGCGGCAGCTTGTGGAATTGCTGGCATCGATCAATTATGTACCCCTGATCACACTGGAAAGCCTGAAGGATAAGACCGCCACCCATACAAACCGTCAGCTCATCTACAAACTTGGTGTGGCAGGATTCTGTTTCATGAATATTATGCTGCTCAGTTTTCCCGAGTACCTTGATGTGATGGGAACCTTGGAAAAAAATTTCCGTTTTTCGTTTGCCTGGTTCAACCTGATCCTTTCCCTGCCCGTGTTTTTCTACGCGGGTAATGATTATTTCAAATCGGCTTGGAAAGGACTGCGGAAAAAGCTCATCAACATCGATGTACCGATCGCTCTTGGAATTTTCGTTCTGTTCGGAAGAAGTGTCTGGGAAGTCGTCACGCAGACCGGAGTGGGATATTTTGATTCCATGTCGGGGCTGGTCTTCTTTCTGCTGATCGGGAAATGGTATCAGGGCAAGACCTACCAGGCGCTGTCCTTCGAGCGGGACTACCGGTCCTATTTTCCGGTAGCGGTGACGGTGATCGATGAGGATGGACGGGAGCGGACCGTTTCGCTGAAAGCACTCCGGATTGGTCAGCGGATCCTGGTGCGCAACCAGGAACTGATCCCCGCGGATGCCATTCTTCTGAAAGGGAATGCGCATATTGACTACAGCTTTGTCAGCGGAGAGTCAACCCCCGTCCGGAAGAACCTCAGGGAACTGATCTATGCCGGTGGCAGGCAGAAAGGAGGCGTCATCGAGCTTATGGTCGAGAAAGAGGTCTCACAGAGTTATCTTACGGAGCTCTGGAACCAGGAGGTCCATCCTCAGGACCGCTCTTTACGCCTTACCAACCTGACCAACCGCATCAGCCGGTATTTTACCGTGGTCGTCATTGCGATCGCAATGGCAGCCGGGATCACGTGGCTGTTCATCAACCCTGTCATGGCGATGAATGCTTTCACGTCGGTGCTGATCGTAGCCTGCCCCTGCGCGCTGGCCCTGACCATACCCTTTGCTTTCGGAGGCGCTATGCGTGTGTTTGGGAGGAGCGGTTTATACCTTCGAAAGTATGATGTGATCGAGCAGTTGTCGGGGATTGATACCATAGTTTTTGACAAGACAGGTACGATCACGCAAAGCGACCAGTTTGAGGTGGATGTGTCGGGATTATCGGTCACCGGTGAGGAGTTGCCGGCTATCCGGGAACTTACCAGACAATCCACTCATCCACTGAGCGTAGCGGTTTACCAGTGGTGCATTGAAGAAGAGCAAAAAGCAAAGATCAGAAAGCAAAAAGTAGCGTATAAACACCCGGAGACGGAGTTCTTTTCGGAGAGTCCCTCCGATGGCATTGCAGGAAAAGTTGATGGGAAGACGTACCGCATTGGTTCCGAACAGTTTATAACCGGTCAGCGGTCATCCCATACGGAGATCTCCAGCCGGGTGTATGTATCGGTGGATGGCCATCCCAAGGGCTATTTTCAGATAAAGAACAAGTATCGTCAGGGGTTGGAGCCAATTATTGCTCAATTAAAGAAACACTACGATCTGCATCTGCTATCGGGCGACAACGAAGCGGAGATGGGGCATCTGCTGCCCCTGTTCGGTGAGAGGGAGCAGCTTCACTTCCGCCAGTCACCTGTAGACAAGCTCAACTACATCAACCGGTTAAAGAAAGAGGGACGGAAAGTGCTGATGATCGGCGACGGGCTGAACGATGCTGGGGCGTTGGTGGAGAGCGATGTAGGGATCACCGTTGCCGACGACATCTTTCACTTCTCCCCTGCCTGCGATGCCATCCTGGAGGCGCGCCGGTTCAGCCTGCTGAGTACCCTGATCCGGTTCTCCCGGACCAGCATGCGCATCGTGACAGCCAGCTTCATTCTGTCCATACTCTACAACCTCGGTGGGCTGTTCTTTGCCGTGGGAGGATATCTCACTCCGCTGATAGCTGCCATCCTTATGCCGCTGAGCTCGGTAAGCGTGGTGGCGTTTGTAACGGTCTCGACGATGGTGATGGCGCGGCGGCGGGGGATCAGCGGCATGTCGCTATAAAACATAAATTCGGCTTGCAACCTGAGAATACCCCACCCCCCGCCCCTCCCCAAATGGGGAGGGGTTGGGGAGGGGCCCGTAGAGAAGTTAAACCAGCGATTTGACGGGGTGCTGATCTTTGTTGAAGGGCTGGTAACATGCCCGGATGACAGAATACAGAAACGTTATACCGGGATCATTCCGGAAGAATTTACAAAAACCCTGACGCTGAAGAATTACAGCCACAACACGATCAGGACTTATAAAGCCATGCTGGCAGGATTCTTGAATTTTATTCCGGAAAGGATCCCACGCATATCACAGAGGAGGAGATCAGGGAATACTTATTATTTCTAATTCAGGAAAAAGATGTATCCCTGTCGTATCAGAACCAGGCGATCAATGCCATCAAATTTTATTACGAACAGGTGTTGGGAAGGCCTGTGAGGACGTATTATATCCAGAGGCCCAAAAAGGGAAGGAATTTGCCTTCTGTACTGAGTGAGCAAGAGGTCCAGTTGATTCTTAACAGTACTGATAATTTGAAACACAAGGCAATTTTGTCGCTGATATATTCAGCGGGTTTACGGCGAAGCGAGTTGATCAATTTGCAATCCGGGGATATAGATTCGAAGCGGATGTACGTGATCATCCGGAGCGGTAAGGGAAACAAGGACCGTTACAGTATTTTATCGGAGAAGGTGCTTGAATTGCTGAGGCAATATTTCAGGGAATACAAGCCCCGGGAGTGGTTATTTGAGGGGCAGTACGGCGGGCAGTATAGTGCGACGAGCATCCAGAACATTTTAAAGCAGGCGGTTCGCCGGGCCGGGATCAAAAAGCGGGTGACGGTTCACACCCTACGGCATTGTTTTGCAACGCATTTGCTTGAGCACGGGGTTGATTTGCGGTACATTCAGGAGTTGCTCGGGCATCAGAATCCAAAGACCACCGAGATATACACGCACATCACGCAGCGCGGATTAGGAAAAATAAAAAGTCCCATTGATGGATTGGACATATAATTCACTATATTTGAGTGATTGATAGCAAGATGTGGGTGTAAAACGAGCGGCTCAATTCAGTAACAGGAGGCGGGCTAGTTGAGTCGCCCGCAGGCAGATAACATCAATGAACAATACATCCCAAATTGGCTGTAAAAATTCAATAGTCCAATCGACATATTGGAAATAAATTCAATGAATTTACACAAACGTTGAACTAAACCGCCTCTGGCGGTAGTTTAGCAATAGTTACCTCCTTCATTTCCATTCGTATAAGGCAATATGTTAAATCTTTAAATCATATTGCCATGACCACATTACGTGAAAAATTCATCCAGCAGATGCTGCTGAAAGGCTACAGCCAGCGAACCATCAGAACCTACGTTTCTCTTTTATCCGGTATCTCCAGGCATTTTCAATGTTCTCCGGATTTGATCACCATTAACCAGATACGTGATTATCTTCAGGAAAACATTACGGTAGTAAAACGAAGCAAATCATGGGTCAACCAGGTGATTAGTGCGATAAAATTCCTTTATTGTGAGGTCCTTCAACGCGAATGGTCTTACCTGGATATCCCCAGACCCAGGTGTGATAAAAAACTACCTGTCGTCCTGTCCCGGGCTGAAGTCGAGAAGATCCTATCTGCTCACAAAAACCTCAAGCACAAAGCCATTTTAATGACGACCTATTCAGCCGGCCTCAGGCTTAGCGAAGTCTGTCATCTCGTGCCAGGCGACATCGATTCCTCCAGGATGCTTATCCGGGTTAACCACTCCAAAGGCAACAAAGACCGTTTCACCTTACTAAGTCCTCTCACCCTTAACATTCTCCGTACATATTACAAAAAATACCGCCCAGTTACCTGGCTTTTCGAAGGAGCCTTAAAAAGCACACCCATTTCTGTAGGCACGGTCAACAAAGTCTTTAAAAATGCACTGGTTAAAGCTGAGGTGAACCGCCAGGTCGGCATTCACTCCCTGCGTCACAGCTTTGCCACACACCTGCTTGAACAAGGGGTCGCCCTTCCCGTTATCCAGCAAATACTCGGACATAAGTCCCTGAAAACAACCAGCGGATATCTGCATGTTCAGCAGTATTCCATTCAAAACATTAAAAGCCCGGTCGATACCCTGACCGTTTAAACCTCTGTACGTATGGAACTCCCTTTGAAATCCCCACCCCAGGTGGGCGATGTTTTCCGTGATTTAAGCGAGCCCTTCCGAAAGCACTACCGAATGTCTCCCAGGCAAATGAAAGTATTTTATGCCCTTCAAAACTGTAGAACTGCCATCATGGGTGGACACATTGATAAATGCAATGAATGCGGTCATATTCGGATCTTTTACAACTCCTGCCGTGACCGTCACTGCCCAAAATGTCAGGGCATCAAGACTGCCAGATGGGTCGACAAACTGGCCTCTGACCTGTTGCCCGTTTCCTACTTCCATGTCGTGTTCACTATTCCTGCTCAACTTAACCCTTTGGTCTTGAATAATCCCCGTTGTCTCTATAACATCCTTTTCAAGGCTACTTCCCAGACCATTCTCTCCCTGGGCAAGGATCCCAGGTTCCTCGGAGGATTAACCGGAATGATTGCCGTGCTTCATACCTGGGGACAAAACCTGATGCTTCATCCTCATTTGCACTGCATCATACCTGCCGGAGCCTGGAATGAGGATCGGGCAAAATGGAATCCCTCCTCAAAAAAGTTCTTTCTTCCCGTCAGGGTAATCTCCCGGCTGTTCAAGGCTAAGTTCTTAGCCTTTCTCAAGGACGAGCATGCTTCTAATAGTCTTCTTCTCAATGGTAAGGGTGGCTATCTTGATTCCAGTACCAACTTTAAATCCCTGATCAACTCACTCTATGAAAAACCATGGATTGTCTATTGCAAAAAGCCCTTTAAAAATACCGGCCACATCATCACCTACCTTGGTCGATACTCCCATCGGGTAGCCATTACCAATCAAAGATTATTGAATGCCGATCATAACCAGGTTACTTTCCGGATTAAGGACTATAAAGACCACAATAGAATCAAATCACTTTCCCTTCAACCTGCAGAATTTATCCACAGGTTCCTGCTCCATGTCCTTCCTGATGGCTTTTGTAAGATCCGATATTATGGCCTTTTTGCCTGTCGTAACAAACCTACCATATTGATTCACTGTAAAACAGTCATCGGTCATTCCCTGACAAAATCAAAACTTGCAGGCTTAAACTGGATGCAAATGCTTTGGATACTCACCGGTTGGAACCTATCGGTATGTCCCGTTTGTCAAAAAGGATCCATGATCTACGCCGGAGAACTGAATACCCTCAGAGCTCCCCCCTAAGTTGCCTTGATCGAGTTCTTTGAAATACATTCCCTTATGGGCGGCCGTGGATCATGGCCTCAAGGGATTATTTTGTCTTTTCATTAGCCTGTCTTTGATTGGCATCTATGGCAATTAGGCCTGATCAGGTCATCAACCAATCATTATTGGTGTGTTCGCTTCTCATAGCTACGAAAAAAAATATTGAATACCCATAACAGTTCTCCTTGATCTTCAGGCGGCTTAGTCCAACTCGATTTTACCTGCAATTTTGTATTGAGCCTTGCTCTATATTTACTTTTTGTGTATCTTGCAGATAAAATCCTATAGTGTTAGGGTTTATTGTGTTTAATATAGGATCGTTATTGTCTGTATTTTGTTATTAATAACTTAAAAATTCTTATATAAAATGTTGCAATATACTGCAATTTATAATAATTTTGTACTTTTATCATAAAACACATGAAGAAATATTTTGAGGTTGAATATTTACCGGAAGCAGAAAAATTTATTGAGGTACAAGATGAAAAAGTTAGAAAAAAGATTTTATACACTATATCACTCGCAACATTAACCAAATCCTCAGATCTATTTGCAAAATTGTCCGGGGATATCTGGGAATTCCGCACTTTGTATGAAAAGAACTATTATAGACTTTTTGCATTTTGGGATAAAGCTAAAGCAGCATATGTTATATGCACACATGGAATTATCAAAAAGTCAAAGAAAACACCTTCAAAGGAAATAAAAAAAGCTGAAGGAATAAGAAAAAAATATTTTGAGAATTTGATTTAATAAAAATAATATGGAAACGATTTCACACGAAAAATTAGTTGATAAATACATTGGCAAGAAAGGCACCCCTAATAGGTTGGCTTATGAGCAAGAATTACAAATGGATGTCATCGCTTATAAAATAAAAGAACTACGAAAGAACAGGAATCTAACACAGGAAGAGTTAGGAAATTTAATAGGAAAGGATAAAACTCAAATATCAAAAATTGAGAAGGGAACTAGAAACCTAACTATTTCAACAATATTGGAAATTATGAATGCCTTAAACGCAAAATTCAAGTTTAGGATTGAAATTAATGAAGATATTATAGAGCTAACTTGAACAAATATAATTGCTAGTAAAAACAACAAACCCTAACAAAAGGCTATAACCAATGGCCGCTGATACAACCTAAGGTTCTTAATTCCTGACGCAATATAGTAATGAAAAATAGATTTAAAATACAACTTGAAAGCGGCCACAGGTTATAGCCATGACCGTTAGGCTGCATTAATTGAATTATGAAATATTATATTGTTATCTGGATGATTTTATTTTGTTGGGGCAATTTATATGATGCAAGTGCCCAACATCTGACCAATAAACAAATCGAAGATCTAAAAACAGATTCCAATCTTGTAGCAACCACTTCATTAGGTTTTTATAATTGGTATTTGAGTTGTCTTAAACATGATTCAACTTATAATATAATCCAACCATTATACCATTGGCATGATAAAATTCCTGTAATAGAAACGAATGAATATATCAGGGGACTAGAGGAAATGCATTTAGTATCCGATACGTTTATAAATTTTGAAAAGGAAAGATTTAGAATCTGTCAGGATTCCTTAAATCATATTGACTATGATGCAGTAATGAAAGAAGGTGGTCCAATTGGTTATTATTACGATGAATGTTATTTTATTGAATCTTATTACTGGTTAGCAAGCCAAGAATATCCTGACAGTTGCGAGATAAAAAAAATTGATCTTGATGGAAATGTTGCAACATGTCAATTGCTATTTTTCTGGAATTCAGAAAATTCTCTTGGCAAACAATATGATACCAACTTCTATTGTTGCTTAAAACTTAGAAAATACGCTAAAAATTGGCGGATTGACAGTATTGATATAAAGAGAAATTAACGCAGCCTAACGGGCGCGCATCGCCCAGACCGGACGCTAAAATTTTGCCCGGTCAGGCGGGCGGCGAAAAATAGTTCAAAGTTCAATGTTCAAAGTTCAAAGTTATATGAGCGCCGCCGCCTGCCCGGCCAAATTAACCCGGCCCAGGGCGTTGCGCTCGAGCGTTAGGCTCAATTCTATAAAATGAAATCCCTCCTGATCATAATATTGTGTATTTATACTACTGGATGCCAAATGGGGCCCCTTAAATCCAATCAGGGGGAAACTGAAATTGCAATCGAAAAGGATAATATTTCGGTAAGTGTAACAAAAGAAGATAGTTTAAATGAAGATTATTTTGGATTTGACACATCACTCATTAGGCAATATATTTCGGATAATAAAAACGAAATAATATTAGAAGGAAGTAAATCGAAAGATGTATATCGAATTGTTGTTAAGAATAAGAATGGTATTATTAAAAAATTTCAGATTGCTAATAATTGGTACGGTGCATCTCATTCATCAATATTATGGGATAATGACGATTTTGTATTCTTAAGGTATGGATGTGGAACGAGTTGCTGGGGAGCAAAAGTATTATCATTAAATGATAGCCGAGGAATATTAAACTTCCCTATGTACTTTTATTCAGATAGTGTTAGAAATATTGTCTTATTTCCTGATACAATTGAACCGGGTATAATACGAATAGGAAATTTACATTCTCAAAGGTCGATCGATTTGGATTTAAAACTTTGTGATAAATCAGCAATTCCAATATTAATGATTGATAGTGTATACATTGATAATTTAAACAACATTAATATCTTATATCAAGGCCCAGATTGCAAATCGATAACTAAAGTACTGAATATTAATCAAATAAAAAACTGAGCCTAACGAACACGCAGCGCCCAGCCCGTATATCTCGCGTTTTGCCCGCTCGGGCGGGCGCAAAAAGTGAAAAGTCAAAAATGAAAAGTTAAAAATAAAAGTTGAGCGCCCGCCCGCTGCCCAATAATCCCGGCCCAGGGCGCTGCGCTAGAGCGTTGTGCGCAATTGAATTAGACTCTAACACAAACTGATACGAAATATTAATGATTAAACATGTAATTGTTTTAATTGGATTAAAAGGGAGCGGTAAGACATATATTGGGACACTATTTAAAGATAAACTTGGAATAAAGTTCTTCCGTGTTGAAAATATTTGGCTTTCTCTCACCACAGCGAGATTGTCAGATGAGTATATTATTGAAGGATTCGGTTTAGTTGAAAAGGAACTTGATAGATTATTACTAGATACTGATTGTATTACAATTGAGTCAACGGGTACAACTGATTATTTTAGCAAATTTCTGGATAAATTAAAATTAAGATATCATGTGAAGCTTGTTAAAATACAGACAAATCCTGAATTGTGTTTAAAAAGAGTAAAATCGCGAGACTCTTCGTTACATGTACCAGTTTCAGATGATATCGTTGACAAAATAAATAGAGATGCATTAAAAGTGGATCTGAATTATGATTTGATTATTAATAATGAGAATTCCACGGATAAAGAAATTATTGAAAGTATTCAGAAAATTTTAAAATAACTATCAACTGCGCACAACAACCGGTATACGCAATTGCCGTGCCTTTCGGTTGCTAATGTATGTTCACTTGGCTATCTTGCGGGTAACACGACAAGCGAGCGCCCATGAATCGGCAACTGCGCACAACAACCGTTGTAGCCAATTTTGTCCTGAAAAATATCATAGTTGAAAAGACATATCAAAGATTTTCAATTACTGGTCTTTCTTTAAATTATGTTTAATTATATTCAAGTTTGAAAAAGGAGATCTGAGTTTTCTATTTTTTTATGCTGAATTTAAAAAAATATATATGGAGAATTCTGCAACCCATACTATTGGGCACAACCTCTAACATTGTCATTAATTATATCTTTTCACCTACCCATCCAGATCTTTTATGGCATGAGTTTTTCATTGCCATTCTGCTGGCAGTTCCGGCAACTGAAATAAACCGGATAATCGACATCAATTTAGAAAAGAAATACAGCTGGATCCACGCTTTTAAGAAGCGCTTTCTTTACCACTTTGTTCTTTTGATGGCAACAACCCTCTTTATTCTTAATGTTATGGGATTTGCCTATATGAAGTATAAAAATATTGATCTCGGCGAACTGATAACTATAAACATAGTATCGTTTATTATCGCTCTGATATTAACAGCATTAACATGGTCTTCTCACTATTATAAAAGATGGAGTCAGGTGGAAGAGTCTTTGCACCAAACAAAAGAGCAACTTGATGAAGTAAAAATGAATATCCATCAGGAATCAGGATTAATAAGCCTGGAACTGGGCAGGAAGAAATATAGAATACCGGCTGGAGAGATACGGATTGCCAGGATAGAGTTAGGCATTGTCCGGGTTTGGACACAGGACAATAATTGGAAAATATTCAACGATTCACTAACTAACTTACAGAAACTTCTTCCTGAACAATTATTCTTTTTGGTAAATCGCAATATAATAATTCACCGAGATATTATCAGGTCTGTTTCATCATCCAGTTATGGGAAAATCAGTATTGAGATAAACAATTGGAGCGAAAAAAAACAAACCCTAATTATCAGCAGGCAAAAAGCCTCCCTCTTTCGCAGATGGTATAATAGCACTTCAACTCAATTTTCATAGCGGTTCAGTTTTTTTTGTTTTGCTGAGAAAGAAAGTAAACAACAGTATTATACTTTCGCGAATAGTTCAGTAGCTTCAATCTGAATAAGATCTTTATACAATCAATATAAATTTCAAGTTTTATACATGATCCAAAAACAACTATTTATTGTAATCCTATCAGTTTTTGGACTAAAACTGATGGCTCAAGTGGATGGGAAGAATCAAGCGATAAGTGATTTCTCCGTTAGCATACATTCCCACAATATTGCGTTTCCTATGGGCTCCTTATCCTTTCAAAACTGGGGGATTTTATTGAATTGCACCCATTCTATTAAGAGCACCGGACCCAATTGCTTGAGCATCCCGATAAACATTGATTACTTTAATCATCAGGATTATGGACAGGGAATTTCCTTAGACGCAGGCATCCAATACAAATACTTATCGAAAACAGGCTTGTTTATTTCAGCGTACTTAGGCGTTGGCTATTTGCAGTCCTTCGAACGTAAAAGTGTTTTCTTTTTTTCTGACGGACAGTATTCAAAGAAGAACGACATTAGTCTGCAATCATCCTTACTGGTCCCTTTATCATTTCATTTAGGCTATAAGTTCAGGAAAAGTAATATTTCTGCTTTTATCGGGTACCGCTGGTCTGTTCAGTATCCATATTTTATCGATGACTTCCCCATACTGCCTCATGGAATGGCATTAGTTGGTGTGGGGATTCCTTTACAAATCAATAACTAACAGAAATGAAAATAATCTTAACATCAATAACAAGGATTTACCAAATAGCAGTGATCATTGCAATTCCGATCTACAGTATTCTGTCTGCCGGTTGCACAAAAGATTCCTTTTTGGAAGCAGGCACAAACACTTTTCAGATACCGGACAACACACATCCAGAAAGCCAAACATTTCAATCTTTGATTGACAAATATGTTCAGAAGGGAGTCCCTGGCATAAGCTTGTACATTAATAGTCCTGTGGATGGATTTTTTATGGGAACTTCCGGGTTTGCATGTATTGAAACGGGAGAAATAATGAGCAAGACAAGTATTCATTACTCAGCCAGCATTTCAAAGGTATTTATAGCTATATTAATACTAAAACTACAAGAGGAAGGAAAATTGAATATTGAAGAAGGCATTGATAATTATCTATCAAGTGAAATCTGTAGTAATATTAAGTATTCAGAAGATATTAGAGTCAGGGATTTATTGAATCATACATCCGGCATATATGACTATACCTATAGTGCTGCATTGAACTTAGCATTTCTTGACAAAGGTTTTAAAGGATTCAGCACCCATGATTTCCTGGAGGCAATGTATAAAGGTGAACCCTTCTTTAAATCCGGGGAAGATTTTTTTTACAGTAACTCAAATTACATGCTTTTAGCACTTATTATTGATAACATTACAGGAAACCATGCAAATTACCTTCAGGAAACTATTATCGTCCCCCTGGACCTGACAACTACTTTTTATAAACAAGATCCCCGCTATCCAGGCGTGGAAGGTCTGGTAAATACCTATATGGAGAAAGGGGAAAACAAAATAATCAACGTTTCTTACTGGCAGCAAAACCTTATCATACCTACCATTGGAGATGCGGGATTATTATTTTCGTTAACAGATTGCGCCAGTTTCTTTAATACCTTGTTTACAGGAAACATGTTAAACCCATCCTCCATGGAAATCCTTTTGGATGGAGTTCAGGACCCTACAGATGAAAACACGCAATATGGCGCCGGAGTCTGGATTTATAAAGAAAAGTATGGAGGCACCTGGTGGGGGCATGGTGGAAGTGACCTGGGAAGTACCATAGCAGCGGCATTTTTTCCCGAATCGGGTACTATTATCATAATTACAGCAAATATTGGAACATATTATTACTCCGAGCTCGGAGAATTAGTCAGGAATGATCTTTGGAATGAAATATTGGAAGTTGAATTTAAATAAGTAAATTGTTAAAATTTACGATCTGATCGTAAAACTGGCTACAACATGTTGTATAACAAATAAGGATCTCGGGGAGTTGCAAAGTTTTGTGACCCGGATAAAACTTAGCTACGGGGGATATGAACGTAGCCCGCAATCCCTTACTTGTCATACCACAGGAACGTTAGCGCCAAACATCCATAAATTATCTCTTGACTTGTACGTACTAATGTTTTA
>ENA-UOWG01000676-UOWG01000676.1-activated-sludge-metagenome-genome-assembly--contig:-NODE-676-length-42040-cov-33.934786_pt1 | contig 42040 bp, 44 predicted proteins | sample MGYA00238147_ERZ761563 | MGnify/ENA primary metagenome ERZ761563 (study PRJEB28884, sample SAMN05720216) | anaerobic digester metagenome | isolation source: active sludge of municipal...
GTTCGGATATCGTCATAAAAAATCTTTTCTTTTCCAGTGCCAAAGGAACAGCCGATAAGCCTGATGTCATGGAGGTTGATCAGCGGCAAATCAAACTGGGGAGAGCTTTTATAAAAGAGCATGCCGACGTTTTATCCGTTGTGGAAAATCGTTTTGGCGCGTCGCCCCGGATTATCACGGCCATTCTGATTATCGAGTCGAGGCTGGGAGCCCACCCGATGCCCTATAACGTGGTTAACGCTTACGTCAATCTGGCCTTTGTGCTCGATCCAGGCTATTGGAAAGAACTCCAGGATCTTTATGCGCATGCTTATCCGCAGCTCTATGACGAAGCAACCCTTACCCGGGCTCAACGAAAAGCGAAGTGGGCGGTGAGCGAGTTGTGTTATCTTGTTTATATCGCGAATCACCTGGGCATCGACCCATTGACCATTACCGGGTCATTTGCCGGGGCATTGGGACCGGCGCAATTTATACCTTCTTCTTTCTGGATTTTCGGGATTGACGGTGACAGTGACGGTACGGCCAGCCCTTTTAACCTGGCGGACGCGATCCTCAGCATGGGATCCTATTTGAAAAAATACGGTTGGCGGGAGGACGCTTCCCTTGAGCAAAAGCGCAAGGCGATCTGGCACTATAATCGCAGCGATGTCTATGTGAATACCGTTATGATGCTCTATGAAAAACTGGGGCGCTGAAATGCGTCCCAGTTTCACGGTTTACTTACTCTTACCAGGGATCAACAAAAGAATGCCGGGCATCCTGAGGCTGCCGGGCGGGAACGGAATTCAATCCCTGCAGAATCCACTTGCGGGTATCGGCCGGGTCGATGACCGCGTCGATTTCGAGGTAGGATGCCATGTTAATGGCCTTACCCCTTTCATACAACTGGGCAACCAGGAATTCGTAGAGCTCTTCGCGTTTTTGTGGATCTTCCACGGCGGCCAGCTCTTTTTTAAAACCGGCTTTTACCGCGCCTTCCAGACCCATCCCACCGAATTCTCCGGTGGGCCAGGCCGCTGTAAAGAACGATTCATGAAACCCGCCTTTGGCCATGGCCATGGCGCCGAGACCATATCCCCTGCGCAATACAATGGTAAAATAAGGCACGGTGATGTGAGAACCGATAACGAACATCCGACAAACATGGCGCACCTGCGCGCGTTTTTCGATCTCCGGACCAACCATAAAACCAGGTGTATCGCACAGCGATAGGATCGGCAGACCATGTGCGTTGCAGATCTGCATTAAGCGAGCGACCTTATCCGCGCCTTCCGCTTCAATGGCGCCGGCCATGTGCATGGGGTTGTTGGCGATGACGCCGAAAGGCCGCCCCTCGATGCGCAGCAGTCCCGTTACCATACCGGGGCCGAATTTGGGCCTGAGCTCCAGAAAAGTGTTCGTGTCGGCGATGGCTTTGATAACGTTGCGAACGTTGTAGGCGCGCTTACGGCTCTCTGGAATAAGGTTACGAAGGCGAAGGGGGTCGCCCGCTTCCCATGCAGATGTTGCTCCCTGAAAATAGGAAATATATTTTTTAGCTGTGGCGACCGCTTCCACATCGTCAGCTACTTCAATATCGACCACACCATTTTGTGTTTGTATGTCCATTGGGCCGACTTCTTCCGGTTTGAAAACACCCAGGCCTCCACCTTCAATCATGACCGGGCCGCCCATACCGATGTTAGAATTCTTTGTCGCAATGATGACGTCACAGCATCCTAAAAGCGCAGCGTTTCCCGCAAAGCAGGGTCCGGAGACGACGCCTGCGACCGGCACGTGTCCGCTAAGTCTTGCAAACGATGCGAACGTTCCTAAATCGAGTCCCGCCACCATAACGCCTGTCGCATCAACGTCGCCTGGTCTTCCGCCGCCGCCTTCGCCGAAGAAGACAAGCGGCAGGCGCTGCTCATAGGCCAGCTTCAGCATCCGGTCCATTTTTTTATGATTGAAAAACCCTTGGGTGCCGGCCAAAACCGTGTAGTCATATGCCAGGATCATGCAACGCGCCTTGTCTTCGGGGAAAAACGCGCCGTTGACAAAGGCAACACCTGCAAGCATGCCGTCGGCCGGTGTCTTGGCGATCAGATCGTCGACGGATCGTCTTGTGCGTTGAGCGGCAATCGCCAACGCCCCATATTCGATGAAACTGCCGGGATCGCATAAGTCCTCAATGTTCGCGCGTGCTGTGCGCTGGTTTTTTTGTTTTCTTTTTTTCACCGCTTCGGGTCGGTTTTCGTCCGCGCCGAAAGATTGCCTTTTGATCAGTTCGGCCAGGTCTGCGCGGATCGGGTCTTGACCGGTGTGTTTATTTTCGGCGGATGCGTTTTTTACAGTCGTCTCGTTGGTAGGTTTGTTTGGTTCCATTTGCGTAACACTCTCCTGTTGATTGCGGATCGCCATGTTCCGATTTTTTCAGCAGCGGCGAGAATTTCCGGTAGGGTAACATTCCCTCCGCAGATTCTCGTCCTAAATCGCTTCGATTGTGGAGGTCGGTTTAGATGTGATGTTGTAAGTGACGCTGACGACTTCCGGGATGTCGTGGGTGATCTTTGCGGCGATCCTTTCCAGCACATCAAATGAAAGCCTCGTGGGCCTTGCAGTGCGCGCGTCCAGACTGTTCCAACAACGGATTTCGATCTGGTTGCCGAAAACCCTTTTGTTCTTACGCATGCCTGTCACACGGTCTTCATGCAGAATAGCCAGGTACTGAAACGCCTTGACGTCTTTGAGCGCTGCTTCGGTAATGGCGGTTGCTTTCTGGATCAGCGCGATTTTTGCGGGTGTGACTTCGCCGATCACGCGGGCGGCAAGCGCCGGCCCGGGAAAGGGTATCCGGTCGAACATGCCGGGCGGCAGTCCCAGTCCTGCTCCGACTTTACGCACACCGTCCTTGCGCAGCTCAATGAGCGGTTCCAGAATTTTGTAGCCGAAGGCTTTTTGCGGATCAATGCCCAGTTGTTCAAATACATTGTGCTGCCGTTTAATACCGGCGACGGTTTCATCCACATCGGTCAGAATGGTGCCCTGCAGCAGGTACGGGGCTTTGCTCTTGACGACCAGCTTGCCAAAAACGTTTTTGTAAAAGGTTTGCGTGATGGCTTCTCTTTTTTCTTCGGGATCGGTAATTCCTTTAAGGGCGGCAAAAAAAACCTTGGACGCATCCACTACTGTGACCTTGATCCCCAGCTTTTTAAAGGCAACTGCCACTTTCGCTGGTTCGTTTTCCCGCATGATACCGTTGTCGATGATATAGGTTTTCAGACGATTGCCCAACGCCTTATGTCCCAGGGCGGTGACGACAGCGGAATCCACGCCGCCGGACAGAGCGTTGATGGCCAGGCCGTCGCCCACGGCTTCGCGGATTTTGCGAACCTGATCGTCAATAAATTTTCCAACATTCATATGACTTGCTTTTATTTCTTTCATTTTGATCATAGCGGCTCCTTTTTATGATGGAATAGATTGCAAAATGATTTAAACGAAATTGCTTTGCATTTCAAGCATTAAAGAAAAATAGAACAAAATGATTGCCTAATAGTCCTGTTGTTGAACATTTTGGTTGTAAATTGGACACGTTCGGTTTACAAATCGGCAGCGATGAAGTACTACCGTTCGAATTCTTTATTCTGATCTGAAAGGAGATTTTTATGGAACCGATTAAAATCATGCCCTGTCTGGATATGAAAAACGGAAAGGTGGTGAAGGGTGTTCATTTTGTCGATATTAAAGAAGCGGGTGATCCGGTGGAGAACGCCTCATTTTATCAGGCTGAAGGCGCGGATGAACTGGCCATGCTGGACATTGCGGCCACACTGGAAAACCGAAAGACACGTTTAGAATGGGTGCAGAAGGTTTCGGCCGTGTTGAGTATTCCGCTGACGGTCGGTGGCGGCATTGCTTCGATTGAAGATATCGAAATGGTGTTAAGCGCAGGAGCGAGCAAGGTGTCCATGAACAGCGCGGCAGTGAAAAATCCGGACTTGGTGAATCAGGCGGCAAAAAAATACGGCTCGGAAAAAATCACCGTAGCCATTGATGCGAAGAGAAACGTGGCGATGCCTTCCGGGTTTGAACTGGTTGTGTCCGGTGGCACACTGCCCATTGCCAAAGATGCGGTGGCCTGGGCGAAAACCTGTCAAGAACTAGGCGCCGGGGTGATTTTGCCCACCAGTATGGACGGAGACGGCACCAAGGCGGGCTATGATATTCCCTTTACCAAAGCCATCTCCTCTGCCGTCACGCTGCCGGTGGTGGCCTCCGGCGGCGCGGGCAAACTGGAAGATTTTTATGAAGCGGTCGTCAAAGGAGGCGCCAGTGTTTTACTGGCCGCTTCTGTTTTTCATTTCCGGTTGCTCAAAATTAAGGACGTCAAAGATTATCTGAAGCAAAAAGGGCTTACGGTTGCCTGATGATTAAGAGTGGCCGGCCTTAACTTTTCAGCATGATTTGCGCCGTCACAAAAAAATGTGAGTAAGATGGATTAATAGTTGATGGCTCGCAGCTCATAGCGTTAAAGGAAGATATGATGAGCAAAGTAGGCGACTTCTTTTTTGTAAGAAAGCACCATGTTTGCCCTCGCTGGTTGTGCTTCACCTTCGACAACTGGATTCGCAGGCGATTACAAAATCCCGATCAGATCATCAAACCCTATGTCCGAAAGGGTGACACCGTTTTAGATGTTGGCCCGGGCATCGGTTTTTTTACGATTCCTATGGCCCGCCTGGTGGGAGACGACGGACGGGTCATCGCGGTTGACATTCAGGACAAAATGCTTGCCGCCATTTCTAAGAGGGCTCTTAGCGCCGGGGTTGCAAATCGGATCACCACGCAGTTGGCCTCTCCAGTCTCTTTAAATGTTGCGGCACCGGCCGATTTTATTCTGGCTTTCTGGATGGCGCATGAAGTGCCGGATCAGGGAAAATTCTTCACGCAATTGCATCATGCCTTGAAAGATAACGGCAAATTTCTTCTGGCGGAACCCAATCTACATGTTTCCAAAGCGCAATTCGACGCAGCGGTAGGTGTGGTGCAAAAGGCCGGTTTCAGATTACTGGATCGTCCGGATATTCCTTTGAGCCTTGCCTCATTTTTTGCGAAACGCTAAACAGGCTCGAAGCGGAGCATTATTGGTGGCCTGTCATTAGTTCTAAACTATAATTCTCCAGAGGATAGTTTCATCGATTTCTAATTAACTTTACAAGCTTATCGCCTTATGCTATGAGGCAAAAAAATATGAAAGATCATCTTTTTTCAGGAGAAAGACAATATGTCCGGCCATTCTAAATGGAGCACCATCAAACGGAAAAAGGGGGCGATTGACGCCAAACGTGGTAAAATATTTACCAAAATTATCAAAGAAATTACTCTGGCGGCGCGTCTGGGCGGTGGCGATATTGAAGGCAATTCTCGTTTGAGGCAAGCGGTTATGGCGGCCAAGGAAGAGAATATGCCTAAGGATAATATTGACCGGGCAATCAAAAAGGGCACCGGCGGCGGCGATGGTGCGGCGTCCTATGAAGAAATCACCTATGAAGGTTACGGACCAGGCGGTGCGGCGGTGATCGTTGATGTCATGACGGATAATAAAAATCGGACTGTGGCTGAAATTCGTCACATCTTTTCAAAACATGGTGGCAATCTGGGTGAAAATGGATGTGTATCCTGGATATTCTCGAAAAAAGGAAGCATCGTAATCGATAAAAAGCTTATTGGTGAAGACGAACTGATGGAGCTGGCCCTGGAGGCCGGAGCGGAAGATGTGAGGGCGGAAGGTAGTGAATTTGAAGTGATCACAGAACCGGCGGCTTTTGAAGCCGTGAAAAAGGCCATTGACGCTAAGGGCATCAAACATCTGGAAGCCTCGATCGGCAAGATTCCTTCCAATACCGTGAAACTCGAAGCGGGGAAGGCGGAGTCCATGTTGAAACTTATGGAGAAGCTGGAAGACAACGACGACGTGCAGAATGTTTACTCTAATTTCGACATTGATGAAGATGTCATGGAAAAGTTGAGTTAGGGACCAACACAGATTTTTAACGAAAGCTGATATTTTGCGAATCTTAGGTATCGATCCCGGAAGCGTCGTGACAGGGTATGGAGTGATTGATAAAAGCGGCAATTATCTGCGTCACGTCCTTCATGGTGAAATCAAGCCTCATAAAGGTTCTCTTCTCTCTGAAGTTTTAATGGATATTTTCAGCAAGCTTAGTGCCGTTATTGTTGAAACAAGTCCACAATCGGTTGGCCTGGAAAATATTTTCTATGGGAAAAATGTCCGCAGTCTGATCCGGCAGGCCCAGGTCCGGGGCGTGGTGATTTATGCCTGCGCCGACAAAGGAGTCCCTGTTTTTGAATATTCGCCACTGGAAGTTAAAAAGGCGGTGGTCGGTTACGGCCGGGCGGAAAAACGCCAGGTGCAGATGATGGTGAAGGCCATCCTGAAGCTCAATGAACTACCGCCCGCGGACGCGGCGGATGCACTGGCCGCAGCCATCTGTCAGGCCAATTTTTTAAAGGAGCAGCCTCTCTGAGATGATCGCCCTGCTATCCGGTAAAATTGCTTATAAGGGAATATCTCATATTGTCGTGGATACACAAGGCGTCGGTTATCGCGTTTTTATACCGCTTACGACTTTTTATGAACTTCCGGAAGCGGGGCAGGCGGTAACCTTGCATATCCATACATCCGTCAAAGAGGATGCGATTAATTTGTTCGGTTTTTACACGCTGCAGGAGCGGGAACTTTTTCAACTGATGATTTCCGTTAGCGGGATCGGCCCGAAAGTGGCGATGAATATTCTTTCGGGCATTACATCATCCGAACTGCTGGAGGCGATCTCCGGGGGCAATCTGGCTAAATTGATCACTATCCCCGGGATTGGCAGGAAAATGGCGGAGCGCTTAATTTTGGAGCTGAGGGAAAAAGCCATTAAGAAAATAGCGGCGGATCAGATTCCGGTTACGGATGCCCTGCAAAGGCGAAGCGATATGATACGGGAAGATGTGCTTTCTGCGTTGGTCAATTTAGGGTATAAAGCCAATGCTGCGAGAGACGCGCTGGACAAGGTTGCCCGCGATGCAGAAGAGGAGTTGGCCATGGATCAACTCTTAAAAAAGGCTTTAAAGATTCTTGGCGGTTGAACGGGTAGGCTCAGGTAACGACAATGGATGGCTATATAAAAAATCCCTTAATTGATCCGATTTGTGCCGAGGACGAAGGCAATCTGGAAAATTCTTTGCGTCCGCCGAAGCTTGCTGACTATATCGGCCAGGACAAGGTTAAAAGCAATCTGTCGATCTTTATTGAAGCAGCCAAGAAGCGGCGGGAGTCGCTTGATCATGTGCTTTTATACGGTCCTCCCGGTTTGGGTAAAACCACGCTGGCTTATATCATTGCCAGAGAATTGGGCGTGGATATTAAGGTGACCTCGGGTCCGGTGATCGAACGCCCGGGAGATCTGGCGGCGATTTTGACAAACATGCACGAACACGAGGTTTTATTTATTGATGAAATTCACAGGCTCTCTCATGTTGTGGAAGAAATTTTGTATCCGGCCATGGAAGATTTTCACATCGATATCTTAATCGGACAGGGGCCGTCGGCCCGGTCGATGAAACTCGACATTCCTAAATTCACACTGGTGGGTGCGACCACACGCGCGGGGTCTCTGACGTCCCCGTTGCGCGATCGTTTTGGTATGCATTTTCGACTTGAATTCTATTCGCCGCAAGAGCTTTCCGTGATTATTCAGAGATCTGCCAAAATTCTGGACGTCCAGCTTACCGGTACAGGCGCGGAAGAGCTGGCCAAGCGGGCGCGCGGTACGCCCCGCATTGCCAACCGACTGCTCAAGCGGGTTCGCGATTACGCGGAAGTGAAAGGCGATGGAACCGTTGACGGAAAAATCGCCCGCGAAGCGCTCGATGCTTTTGAAGTGGACCAAAAAGGTTTTGACCAGATGGATCGTAAACTGCTTCTGGCGTTGATTGAAAAATTTAACGGAGGCCCGGTCGGTGTGGAAAGTTTGGCGGCGGCTATTGGTGAAGAGAGGGTGACGATTGAGGATGTTTATGAACCCTATCTGATTCAGGAAGGCTACCTGCAAAGAACGGCGCGGGGCCGGATGGCTTGTTCCAAAGCCTATGAACATTTCGGTTTGAAAGCGTCGGGCGCTCAAAAGGAATTGTTTTAATCCCGGAGTTAATTTATTTCATGAAGCTGCTCATGCATATCTGCTGCGGACCTTGCACGATCTATCCTCTCAAGGCATTGAGAACGCACGGCCATGATGTGACCGGTTTATTTTACAATCCCAATATCCATCCCTATCTGGAATATTCGCGCCGCAAGCAAAGCCTTCAAGACTATGCTGAAAAAATCCTTTTAAATGTCATCTGGCCTGAAGGTTATCTTCTGGAAGAATTTTTGAGGCAGGTAGCGTCCCGGCCCGAAGACCGCTGCGCCTATTGCTTGAGTGATCGATTAAGATTTACGGCCCAGCAGGCCAAAAAAGAAAATTATGACGCCTTCACCACGACATTACTTTACAGCCGCTATCAGAAGCATGATTTAATCCATCAGCTTGGCGAAAGTCTGAGCCAACAGCTGGGGATTCATTTTCATTATCAGGATTTCCGCAGTGGCTGGAATGAGGGTGTTAAGCTTTCCAAGGATTTGGGAATGTATCGCCAGCCTTATTGCGGTTGTATTTATAGCGAAAAAGAAAGATTCTATAAGTAACTCTTCATTTTCCGGTGCGTGTTCCCCATTTAACCAAGTGTGTTGTTTCGAACACAAGAGATGTCGATATCTGGAAACCAGTCTGTCACTGGATCTGTAAAATACCAGTAAATACATATTGTTTATTAATTTATTCCCATTTCTGACGTTTGGCATAATTATTGCTGAACTATAAATCCTAATAAAATTAAGGTTAAATATGCATTTACAACGTACTCTGAAAAAACAGATTTTTTGCTCCAGTATCGGTTTACACACTGGCCGTAAAGTTAACATGGTGATTAAACCGGCCCTTGTTGATACCGGCATCATTTTTGTCCGGAAGGATCTGCCGAATGCCAGACCCATTCCGGCTGACTTCAAGATGGTTTGTGATACAACCCTGGCCACATCTCTCGGCTCCAATGGTGTCACAGTATCCACCGTAGAGCATATTTTATCGGCTTTCAGTGGAATGGGGCTCGATAATGCCGTCATTGAACTCGATTCTTTTGAAGTGCCGATCCTGGACGGAAGTGCTCGCCCGTTTGTCAATATGCTTAAGGAAGCGGGAACATGCACCCAAGATAAATTCAAAAAGATGCTGGTCATAAAAAAACCCGTTTCTGTGAAAGAAGGGGAGGGTCGTGCCATGCTCCTGCCTTCTGAAGAACTCAAAATAACTTATGATATTGATTTTGCTCACCGAGCCATCGGCAAGCAATCCTATAGCTTCATATTTTCCGATAAAAACTATGAGGATAAAATTTGCAGCGCCCGAACATTCGGTTTTCTAAAAGAAGTTGAATTTCTTCAGGCCAAAGGACTGGGGTTGGGTGGATCGCTGGATAATGTGATTATTCTTGATGACGAAAAAATTATCAACAAAGACGGCCTTCGGATGCCTGATGAATTTGTCAAACATAAAATTCTAGATGCCATTGGTGATCTATTTTTGCTGGGGATGCCGATTATCGGACATTTTGTGGCGTACAAATCGGGTCATCGGCTGAACAATCTTTTATTGCGGGAACTCATGCGCCATGAGAGCAGTTGGGAGATTCTCACTGAATACGACCAAAAAAAATCAGCGAAACTCACATCCTGCAAGATTCCATCCTTTACTATTCTGGATGCTGTGCCAATTTGATCTTTGTACAAAATCATCCATATCCTTTGCGGTCCTTAAATTAACCTTGATTTTTAACGCTAGGTTACCTAGTATACTTCATTAAAAATTTAGCAACATTACAAAATGGCTTTCGTGATAATTTTGCCGCGGCCGATAGCTTTGGCCGGAGATCTCGATGAACGGTATGCGCTTGTTACCAATGTCGATTGAAATTTGCCGGAAATGCAATGAACTTGTTCTCATAGGAAGATAATGGTTAATATGAAAAATAATATCAGTTTTGCGTTGAAGGTGCTGAGTGTCTGTTTATTGATGATACTTACAGCGTTAGTCTTGCCGGTTACGGCGAGGACGAGTATCATGCCTCGAATGGTTGATACCTTAATAACCAGCAATACGGAAAACGTGCTTTTATACGCAAGGCTGGTGGATTGTTTTAAGCCGGAGATGGAGACTGCAATTTTAGCCGGCGTTCCCGCCGTTTTTACGCTTCAGTTGGATGTCTATCAGGAAAGGTCTTATGTGTGGAATAAACATATTATCAGTAAAGAAGTTCGTCGCGTCATCAAATACGACAACTTGAAAAAAATATTTTCAATTACCACGAGCGGCGTCAATCAGCCTGTAATTTTTCCGGATTTTGCAAGCGCTCAAAAAGCCATGGCGGATTTGAATGGAATTTTTGTCATTCCTATTGCGCATTTGTCCAAAGGCAATAATTATTACACCGAGGTCAAGGTTAAAATTGACAGAGTGCGGCTGCCTTTTAATATGGAATATGTATTATTCTTTGTCTCCTTGTGGGATTTTGAAACACCGTTGTATAAAATTAGGTTTTCCTATTAATCAGCAATCTCTATTTCTGCGGGAAAGTTGATCCAATCCAGTGATGAAAATTAAAAAAAAATCCAGAAGAGTTGCCCTTGATGAAAGCGAATTAAAAAAACGTCGGCGTGAAGGCATTCTCATACTGGTTGTCGGCAGCCTGGCGATTGTTTTTACAATCCTGGCCAGTCAAATGTCGTCCCGAAAAGAACTGCCGATATCAGCCAACATTCTAGTTTATGGCCTGACCAGTATCAATATTATGCTGATCCTGCTTCTATTTTTTCTTATTGTCCGCAATATTTTTAAATTATTTTCCGAGCGTCGCAAGGGCGTCATTGGCTCCAAGTTACGCACCAAATTGGTTGCCGCTTTTGTCGGTTTGTCTCTTGTCCCGACTATTTTACTTTTTTTATTTGCCCTTAATTTTCTTTCATACTCCATTGAGTTTTGGTTCAATCTTAAAATCGGCGACGCCTTGAACAGGTCACTGGAAGTTGCCCAAGTGTATTACACACAAGCAGAGGAATTGGCCAAGTTTAACGCCCGTCAAATCAGTGAAGATATCACCAAAAACCGTCTCTATGACGCGGATAGAACGGACTACCTTAATAGTTTGCTCTCTCAACGCCAGAAGAGTTATAAAGTTGGAAGGGTGGAAGCCTATTTTGATTTTAAAGGAGAAAGCATTACTTTTGCCGATGCTGAAAATTCCTTACGGACGCCTGTTAATCTGTCGCCGAAAATGCTGGAAGATATTTATTCCGGCAAGGAAATATCAACAGTAGCCCCCACCAGTGCCGGGGAGGCGATCGTCGGTGTTGCGCCGGTTTTTTCTTACGCCGTTCCCACGGAAGTCATCGGTCGTGTTTCCGTTAGTTACAGCGTTCCGCAGGGATTTGTCGATAAACTGCGGAGTATTGCCAACGCCTCTGAGCAGTATGGACAGATTAAGCTCTTGAAAAATCCGATTAAATTTAATTATGTTGTAATCTTGTCGATCGTAACCCTGTCGATCATCTTTCTGGCGACATGGTTTGGTCTATCGCTTGCCAAGAGTATCACGAATCCCATTCAAGATCTCGTTTCAGCGACCAATAGAATCACCCAGGGCGATCTGACAAGTCGAATTGATATCGAGGCTGATGATGAAATCGGGCTGCTGGTCAAATCATTCAATTCGATGACGGATGATTTGCAGAAAAGTAAAATGGGACTGGAAGAAGCCAATATCTCTCTTGAAGAGCGGCGTAAGTATATGGCCGCCGTTTTGCGCAACGTTTCCGCAGGGGTTATTTCAGTCGATAAAGATCATATGATAACCACAATTAACCGCGCCGCGGAAACTATGTTCGAGATTGACGCCTCTCAATTTCTTTCACGAGATTATCGTGATCTTTTACATGATGAACATCTTGTTCTGTTGGATGCCTTTTTGCTGGAAATGAAGGAAAGTAATGAGCGGATACTGCAAAAACAGTTGGAGTTAATGCTACGGGATAAAGTTTTAACAGTACTGCTGACGTTGACAACCATTGAGGATGAAGAGGGCAACGATTCCGGAATTGTTGTCGTGTTTGAAGATTTGACGGAATTGCAAAAGGCGGAACGCGCCGCTGCCTGGCGGGAAGTGGCTAGACGTATGGCGCACGAAATTAAAAATCCACTGACACCTGTGCAACTTTCTGCGCAGAGACTTCAGCGTAAATATGGTGATAAGTTGGGAGAGGAAGGCTCGGTTTTTAAGGAATGCACGCAGACCATCATCGATCAGGTGGAAGTGCTTAAGAATCTGGTCAATGAATTTTCCCGTTACGCGCGTATGCCTGTGACAACACTTGTTCTCAATGATCTCAATGCGGTTGTGTCCGAAGCTGTAACGCTTTTCGTGGATGCCCACAAGGATATTAATTTTGAATACCGTCCTGCGGAAGGATTACCAAGGTTTAATCTGGATGCTGAACAGATCAACAGGGTCATGATTAATCTGCTGGATAATGCCGTGGCTTCCATCAACAAGAAAACGGGACATATCGGGGTCATTGTCCGGTATGATGAGCCGAACAAGAAGGTGACCGTTGCCGTTGCCGACGACGGCGCCGGTGTCCCGGCGAGTTATAAGCGGAAAGTATTTGATCCGTATTTTTCAACCAAGAAATCAGGAACGGGGCTCGGCTTGGCTATCGTCAGCTCGATTATATCGGATCATAAAGGTCAGGTCAGTGTCAATGACAACTACCCGACAGGAACAATTGTATCTTTTCAGTTGCCGGTTTTAGAAGTATAATTTATACATAAAAATAAAGTTGAGTGAACCTAATGAATGAAACCATTCTTGTTGTAGATGATGAAGTCAGCATCTGTCAGTCGTTGAAGGCTATTCTGGAGGATGAAGGTTATCAGGTCCTTGTAGCGGGTAGCGGCGAAGAGGCGATTAAGACTATGGCCGAAGAAATGCCGCGACTTGTCTTGTTGGATATCTGGCTGCCTGGTATTGATGGCCTGGAAACCCTCAAAGCCATCCATACCGCCCATCCGAATGTGCTGATCATTATGATGTCCGGTCACGGTACCATTGAGACAGCGGTGAGGGCGACCAAGCTTGGCGCTTTTGACTTCATTGAAAAACCTCTGTCGCTGGACAAAGTAATTATTCTGGTGAACAACGCGCTCAATGTGGTTCGTCTGGAAGAGGAAAACATTTTATTAAAACAAAAAGTATCGCATCAGTACGAGCTAACCGGAACCAGTCCAGTGATTACCGAGCTCAAGGAAATGATCGGCATTGTTGCGCCGACCAATGCTTGGATCCTGATCATGGGTGAAAACGGTACGGGAAAGGAACTGGTGGCACGCTCCATTCATCATTTAAGCCGCCGGTCACACAAGCCTATTGTGGAAGTGAACTGCGCAGCGATACCCGAGGAACTCATCGAGAGCGAATTATTCGGACATGAAAAAGGCGCCTTCACCGGCGCGACAGAAAAAAAGCGCGGTAAATTTGACCTGGCCCATGAAGGGACCATTTTCCTTGATGAAGTTGCGGACATGAGTCTCAAAGCTCAGGCAAAGATTTTACGGATTCTTCAGGAGAAAAAATTCGAAAGAGTAGGCGGCAATAAAGTCATTGATATGGATGTGCGGGTTCTGGCTGCGACGAATAAGGATCTGGAAAAAGAAATGGAGTCGGGCCGGTTCCGGCAGGATCTCTATTATCGTCTGCATGTCATTCCGTTGCGCGTGCCGCCCCTCAGAGACCGTAAAGAAGACATTCCCTTTCTGGCAGAACGTTTTCTTTCCGACTTTGCCGCGAAAGAGGGTCAGCAACTGAAGACCTTGACAGACGACGCTTTGGAGCAATTAATGTCACATAACTGGCCCGGCAATGTCCGTGAGCTGAAAAATATTATTGAAAGACTAATTATTCTGACGCCGTCCAATGAAATCAAGGCGGATGATATTCCTGAACTCAATGTGAAAACGGAGCAAAGCGCTGTGACGCTTGAATCGCCAACCATTAGTGATTCTTTTAGAGACGCCAAGCTGGTTTTTGAAAGGCAGTTTATTATCAAAAAACTCGAAGAGTACGATGGCAATATTTCCAAAACAGCCGAAGCCATCGGTTTGGAGCGTAGCAATCTGCATAAAAAACTCAAGAGTCTGAAAGTAGCAACGAAAGACTGAGAATGCTATCATCTAACATGAATCATTTAACCTTGGTCATCAGCCATCTGTTTGGTCATGTCGGAAATGGAAAGTTTGTTGAAGGGCAGAAAGATCGCGCCCAGAATAATGACAACAATCATGGACAGGAAATGATAGACAAGCGCAAAAGAAAAACCTTCCGGTTTGGCAATGCCAAATAGACTTAATCCCAGAATGCAGGCATAATGCCAGTTGCCGATAAAGCCCGGCGCAGTGGGAATCGCGATACCTGCAATAAGAATTACCATGACAACAAAGGCTGCCAGCACCGACAGGTTAAAGCCGAAGGCCAGAAACAGTGTGTAAATCGCAGCGACATCCACCAGCCAGACCACGGCGGATAACAATAATAAGTAGAGAAGACTGTTCACATCGGTGATGACTTGAAAACCGTCAATGAAATGGTGAATCACGTGATTAACTTTTTGCGCCAGCTTACCGGGCAGCCATCGTAGAATCCAGTCGATAATTTTAACGGCTCTTTCTCTGCGCCAGATCAATCCAATCATGCATGCTATCACCAGCATGGTCAGACTAAAAAAAAGTATGCCGGATTTAAACATCCAGGATGGCAAATCCTGCAGAATGAAAACAGCAACGGTTATGGTCAGTACTGCAAGGCTATCCAGTACGCGTTCCACAATGATCGTGCCGAGAGCGGAAGACATGTTAATGGAACTTCTTTTCGCGATCAAATAAGGCCTGGCTAGCTCACCGATGCGGGCCGGAATCGCCGCAATAGCCAGAAATCCAACACTGGTTACAGCAAAGAGTGTAAATTGAGAAATTTTTTCCATGGGCTCCAGGATCACACCCCAACGGTAGGACCGCAAAGCCTGCATTAAAATGATAAAGAAAAGAGACAAGCCGGCATAGCCCAAATGTACTTTTTTCAGGTCGGTGAGCGTCTCATTAAAATCGATTCCCCGGACAGAGAAATAAATCAGGACAATGCCAAGCCCTATACCTAAGAGGATTTTTTTATTCATAATTGCGCCACAAACCGGGCCTTTATGTCTGTTGCAAGCAATTAAAGTTTGGCCAGATTTTCGGCGATTTTATCGTGGAGAAGCTGGGAGGATAATCGATTTCCAACCAGGCCCACACGGATAGCGACAGAGGTCTGATTTTTTGCCCGATAGGTAATTTCAAACTTGACCTTTTCATCATTGATTATCGTCGTGATGTTACCCTGAGCAATTTCTTTTACGGGTTGAACTTCCGTGCCGCGCATATCTGCGACCGTTTTCTCACAAGCACTCCATACTCTATCGAAAGAAGCGGCGTAATCTGTTTTGAGTTTGCCATTGACATAAAAATAGGTTCCCGTGCCGGCGCCTACCGCTGCGCCGCCTACAACCAGAGCTGTCGCGCAACCGGAAAAAAGAAAGAGAACAAATAGACAGACGATGAAGCGGTATTGATGGCTTTTCATAGTTGCTCCTCCGGACTATTTAATTTGATCTGTTTTATGCATATTGTTGGACGGATTGCAACTCTATTATGTGAAATGTGAAGAGCATACCCTACTATCCGAGCTTTTCAAACTCTCGCAAGAGTTCTTCCTGCTTTCTGGTTAAAGCCGTTGGAATCTGTACAAAGACTTCAATGATCTGATCTCCCCGGCCGTATCCCTGCAAATGAGGGATTCCTTTGCCTTTGAGACGGAACGTACGGCCGGTTTGGGTGCCTCTAGGAATTTTAATTTTTTCAGATTCTTCTAAGGTTGGTACGATAACAGTGCCGCCGAGTGATGCCTGAACAAATGAGATAGGAATGCGACAGATAATATCGTCTTCAGAACGAACAAAAAAATCATGCTTCTCCACCTGTAAAAAAACATACAAATCACCGCAGGGACCCCCCTGTTCTCCCGCTTCGCCCTCGCCGCGCAGACGCAGGCGGGAACCGGTTTCCACACCGGCCGGGATTTTCAATTCGACTGTTTTACGCTGCTGTTCTTTGCCGGCGCCGCGGCATGTCGGACAGGGCTTGGTGATGAATTTACCCTGACCGTGACAATGGGGACAGGTGGAGCTAATGGTAAAAAAACCGCTTGATTGAATAACTTGACCTCGTCCATGACAGGTTGGACAGTTCGAAGAAGAGGTGCCGGGCGCCGCACCCGTTCCCTGACAGCCATGACAGGTATTAAGCTTTTCCAGATCTATAGTGGTGGTAAGCCCGAATGCCGCGTCAAGAAAAGATATTTTCAGGTCATAACGCAAGTCAGCACCGGTTCTTGCGGCTTGCCTTGTCCGTCCGCGTCCCCGAGTGCGGCCAAAGCCAAATACATCTTCAAAAATATCGCCAAAATTGGAGAAAACATCATCAAAACCACTGAACCCCTGGAAACCGGTGTTGCTCAAACCCGCATGGCCGTATTGATCATAGATTTCTCTTTTTTGTCGGTCGCTTAAAACTTCATAGGCCTCGGCAGCTTCTTTGAACTTTTCTTCCGCTTCTTTGTCTCCCGGGTTTCGATCGGGATGGCATTGCATGGCTATTTTCCGGTAACTTTTTTTGAGCTCTTCGTCTGAGGCCGTTTTGCCGACACCCAGAATTTGATAATAATCCTTTTTGGTCATGCGCTTTGTTTTGCTTCCTCCGCTTTCATCTTAGTTGTAAGCGCGTTTAACAATTCCACTTTATTGGTTTTTTCCAAAGCGTGCCTTGCAAATAAATATTTTTTAAGATCGATGGCCCGACGGGCTATGTCTTCCCAGTCTTCGTCTCGAAGTTCATGGCCCAGCGCCTTGGCGGCACTCTGGAAGATAAACGTGTCGCCATTGGCAAGCGCGAGATCTTTAATTTTCTGCATGCCGGCCTGGTGACCCGCTTTGGCATAGAAGTCCAGAGCATCGGAGATTGCTCCCGCTTCCAGATATAAATCCCCGTAACTGATAAGGGCTGCGGTGGATGTCTTATCAATATACAATATTTTTTGTTTTAATCGGTAGTCCGGCAGCTTTTTTATGCTCAAGGAATTCCTCCTGAAAAAAATTACGCGGTGCAGATAAACACCGCGTAATTAAGTGATGGTTTTGCTTTTGTCAATGACCACAAAACATTATTTTATCAGTCGGGAGAACGCCTCTTGATATTTTGCCCTGGTTTTTTCAATAATATCCAGTGGTAATTCGGGCGCGGGTGTTTTCTGATTCCAGTGAAGGGAGAGCAGATAATCACGCAAAAACTGTTTATCAAAACTTCTTTGCGCCCGGCCTTCCTCGTATTCATCGGCCGGCCAGAAGCGGGATGAATCCGGTGTTAGTAATTCATCGATTAGAATCAATTCTTTGTCGATCAGGCCGAACTCCATTTTTGTGTCGGCGATGATAATGCCGGCTTTTAGGGCGATGGATGCCGCCCGTTCATAGATGGCCAGAGATTTTTGGATAATTTTTTGGGTGAGTTCCGACCCGATAACATCTTCCATTTCTGAACGGGTGATCGGCGAGTCGTGATCGCCTCCCGGCGCTTTGGTTGTCGGTGTGAAAAGCGGTTGGGGCAGTTTACAGGATTCCTTTAATCCCCCCGGCAGTTTGATGCCGGAAATCGATTGGCTGTGGCGATAATCATTCCAGCCGGAACCGGACAGATAACCTCGCACGATACATTCCACCGGCAGTGGCGTTGCTTTTTTGACCAGCATGCTGCGGCCTTCCAGGCTTTCGAAGTAAGGCATACACTCCGGGGGAAAATCGGCCGCATCCGTCGAAATGATGTGGTTACCAATGATATCTTCCATCTGTTTAAACCAGAAGGCGGACATTTTATTGAGGATGACGCCTTTACCCGGAATCGGGTTGGGCATAATGACATCAAATGCCGATATCCGGTCGGTGGCTACGATCAGTAAAGAATCCTTAACAGCGTAAAGGTCGCGCACTTTGCCGCGGTTAAGGAATTTTAGTTTCGGGAAATTTGTCCGCGAAATGCTTTTTGTCATAGTTTATCTGCTCCTTAGCGAACTGAGGGGTTGTACTTTTTTTCGTGGCCGATGGTGGACGTCGGCGTCCGGCCGTAATTGTGGCCGGGCATGACTTTGGTTTCATCAGGCAGTGTAAAAAGCTTTGTCTTGATTGCGCTATACATAGTTTGCCAGGAACCGCCGGGTAAATCGGTGCGGCCGACGGCTTCCACAAACAGCGTGTCTCCAGTGAAGACGTAACCGGGCGTGTAAAGACACATGCCTCCGGGAGAGTGGCCGGGGGTATGGATTACTTGTAGTTCAACATTTCCCACAGCGATGATCTGGCCGCCCTGGACCAGAAGATCGGGAGGCGGCGATTGTTTCGCGCCGAACATTTTAAACATCATCGCCGGCGTAGATGTGAGCATGATGGCGTCGTCTTCATGCACTATGATTTTAGCGCCGGTGAGTTTTTTCATTTCCGCATTGCCGCCGATATGATCCACATGGCCGTGCGTGTTGACGATGTAGTTGATGCGTAAGTTGTTTTTTGCAGCTATGGCAAGAATCTCATGAACATTGTCGGCCGGATCAATGACCAGTGCGTCGCCGGTGATGGTATCCCCGATAAGATAAGCGAAAACAGCCATCTGGCCAACCTGTATCTGTTGAATGAACATAACGACTCCTTAAAAAACATGGGAGCGTACGCTAGCATTTTTTTATTTCATTCGTCAATTTAAATCCGGCGCCGCAGCATTGCTCCAAAGAACCCATCCATGTTGTGGCGGTGGGGATAAGTCCTGAAAAAACCATGGCTATCCATCAGATTGCCTAGAATTGTCTCAGCGGGTGTACAAACGATAAATTGTGAATTGTCCGCCAAAAAATGACGGATTACTTCATCATTTTCAACGGGTAGGATAGAGCAGGTGCAATAAGTCAAATAACCGCCCTTTTTAACGGCATTGGAGGCATTGCGCAATATTATTTTCTGAATTTTCAATAAAGCATTCAGATCAGGGGCAGTGAGACGCCACTTGATTTCAGGGTTGCGTCGAAGTGTGCCGGTCCCGGAACAGGGTGCGTCCACCAGAACATGATCAAATTTTTCGGAAAACTCGGAGGGCAGAGGATGGCTCAGATCAGCGTGCATGGATTCGATGATGGAAACGCTTATTCTTGACGACTCTTTTTTTAATTGCGCGATTTTTTCTGCATCGCGATCCATCGCTACAATCCGGCCTTTGTTTTTCATAAGGGCTGCCAAGTGAGTAGCTTTGCCGCCGGAACCTGCGCAGACATCTAGGACACTATCACTGCTTTGTGGACTGACCAGATGAGAAATCAGCTGGGCTGCCTCGTCCTGAAGACGTAAAAAGCCCTCTTTAAAGAACATAGTTCTTTGAATGGGTCGTGGAGGGTCGAGAAGATTGACTCCGTGAGGTGAAAACTGCGTCGGCGTGCAATTGAAGCCTTCGGATTTCAGCTTTTCTTCCATTGCTTCCCGGGAGATTTTCAATGTGTTGATGCGGAGAGTCAGAGGCGGCAATTCATTATTGGCTTTACATAACGTTAGCGTTTCTTCTTTATCGAAAATATTGAGCCACATTTTAGCAAGCCACAGCGGATGGGAATAAAACGTCGCAATATGTTCAGCCGGATTTTTTTCAAAACAGGGAAAAGAAACTTTATCGATGTTACGCAAATAGCTTCTCAAGACGGCGTTGATCAATCCACTTGCAGCCGGGTTAGTCTTTTTGGCAATCTTGACCGCTTCATCCACTACGGCAAAGTCCGGCAGACGGTCACTGAATTTAAGCTGATACAACCCGGTGCGTAAGATGGTTTTGACGTCTTGATCCATTCTGGAATAATCTCCGCTATAGAGTTGGGAAAGTATCCAGTCCAGATGACCCTGAAGACGCAGGACGCCATAGACCAGATGCGTTAGCAGTCGCCCGTCTGCCATGCCGGAAAGATTTTGTTCGTTCAGACAGATATCCAGCAAATCCCCGGCAAAAGCCTTGCTTTGTGCAACGTCATTTAAAATGTCCACTGCCTGATGGCGAATTGTTTTTTCCATGATTTAGAAAAAATGACTGGGTGCTTGTTTTATCAGGGTATCGGCCGCAGACCATCGCAGAGAAATCGCGAAAATTCCGCCGGTCGTATTCAGATCACCCGAATGTATTGAGTATAGTATCATGCGACACATTGCTATCCCAAAATATTGCCCGGCAGCAGACGATAGCCGCGCAGAAAGTCGGCAATCGGCATTCTTTTCTTTCCGGTGATCTGGACGTCTTTTAAAATGACATAACCATCGGATGCCGCCACGGGCAGGCCTGATGTGCTGGAAACGCCGATGGTGCCAGGTTGCTGAATGATTGCCGTATTCAGAGGAGAAGCAGTAAATATTTTGAGAGGCTGGCCGTCCAAAAATGTATAGGCCGCAGGCGTGGGGCTCAGGCCGCGGATGAGATTAACGATATTCGTAGCGCTTTCGTGCCAGTTGATTTTGCCTGTTTCCTTGACGAGTCGAGGGGCAAACGTCACACCGGCTTTATCCTGTGGTTGTCTGGATGCTTTACCGTTAACCACCTGCTCGATGGTTTTAATAAGCAGACTCGCCCCTTGTTTTGCCAGGCGGTCATGCAGTTCTCCGTAGGTCTCTGTAGCCACTAGCGGTGTTTCTTCCTGCGTTAGGATATCCCCGGAATCCATTCCCTCATCCATCAGCATAATCGTTACGCCGGTTTTTGTTTCACCGCGAATGATGTTCCAGTTGATTGGCGCCGCGCCACGGTATCTGGGCAAAAGCGACGGGTGGATATTCAGGCAGCCAAAGCGGGGAAAATCAAGGATCGCTTTTGGTAAAATCTGACCGAAAGCCGCCACAACCACCATGTCTGGTTTAATCTGAGCAAACGTTTCCAGAAAAGACGGGTCTTTCACTTTCAGGGGCTGCAAAACCGGCAAACCGAATCGTTGCGCCAGAAGTTTTACTGGCGGGGCTAGCTCTTTTTGTCCCCGTCCCGCGGGACGGTCCGGCTGTGTGACCACTGCCATGATCGGGTAGCGGTTATGATGCAGCATTTCCATGGCGGGCAGGGCGAAAGCCGGTGTGCCCATGAAGAGAATACGTGGTTTGGTCATCCTGTTATGTCCTTGTCACTTTTCGTAACCTATATGGAATTAAAAAGAATGTGTCAAGAATTACCCGTGACTGGTGGTTTTGTAACAAATTCCTATTGTCAATTTTTATTTCATGCTTTATATTATTATCAAAGATTATCTTTCTAGGCAATTATCAGACGGAAAGGAGATAAAGCATGAAGACGTACGCCATTAAGTATGTGGAATTAGCAGAACAGCATGCGGAGAAGGTGGCCAAACGATGGGCAATGGATGTGCAAAATAATGTGCGGACAAAAAAATATAAGGAGCTGGATGAAGAGAGCATCATCAATCAGGGCGTAAAATTTTATAGGAATTTCAGTAAAATGTATGCCGATGAAAAAATCGGTGAAAGCGCATTAAAATATTTCCGCACTTACACTCAGGAAAGTTTCGCTTTGGGAATTCCCATGGATGAGGCGGTATACGGACTTATTCTCTTGAGGAGACATATCTGGTTATATGCCGAATTCCAGACGATCTTCAGCGCCGGTATCGACCAGCGGCAAGCTCTGGACACCTTGAGCCGTACTATCCTGCTTTTTGATTATGCTGCGTACGAGGTAACCAAGGAATATCAGGAGTTGATGAAAAAAGAAAAAGGCAAGAAATAATTTCCGTTTCCCTATTCGCTATGCATTTGAGAAAGGAGTAAAAAATATGGCAGAGTCAATTAAGCTGTTGGACGTACTGGAAGCCAACATTGATGAAATAGCTGAACATTGGGCAGCCGATGTAAAGAAAAACAAGAGAACGGTTCATTACAAGGACATTTCAGATGAAAGGCTGGTGCTGCAGGCCATTAAATTTTACGGCCAGTTGAGAAATATGTTGTTTGCTGCCAACCGTTACGACAAAGCGCAGGAATTTTTCATGCACTACGCGAGAAACTGCTATGAAAGCGGCATCCCGCTGCACGAATCCATTTACGCCTTAAACATGATGCGCCGCCATATGTGGCTCTATGCGGAATTCCAGGCGATTTTTATCAACGCCATCGAGCATAATCAGGCAATTGACTCCGTGATGCGCATCATGCTTTTGATCGACCACGCCGTTTTCGAAATAACACAATATTATCAGGATCGCATCCGATTGGAAACTTGTCGGGCATAGAAGCAAACCTTACGTCGCAAAGAATGAAACGGCAGCAGATTGCACGTGCTGCCGTTTTTATGTTATGGTATCCAACATTATTTTGCAGATGATAGTTAGCTTTCCAACAGGCGGTTACAGAACATTTTAGGGCAAATTAAAAATAAATTATCGCTTTTACCACGCGACTTTAAGTTGTTTCTCGCCGCTACATTCGTTTTCGGATTTTCTCAGAGTATTGTCGATTCCACGTTTAATAATTTTCTTAACGAAACATTTTTTATCAGCGACTGGCAGCGGGGTTTCCTGGAATTGCCCAGGGAGTTACCCGGATTTCTCGTCGTCTTTTTTGCTGCGCTTTTCTTTTTTCTGTGTTCCCGTAGATTGGCTTTTGTCGCTAATCTATTATGCGCTTTCGGCATATTGCTGATCGGGTTCGGATCACCCAATTTTGCCGTGATGCTCATTTGGTTGTTTATCTTCAGTATCGGTCAGCATTTATTCATCCCGCTCAATCAGAGTATTGGCATGGACCTGTCTGTCAAAGGTCAGGAGGGCCGAAGACTGGGACAGTTTAGCGCTGTGGCTAATCTGGCCATGATTCTAGGAAGTTTCGCTATTTTTCTGGGATTCAAATTTTTTCACTTCACTTTTCAACTCTCTTACTCTATTGCTTTTTTGGGGTTTCTGATGGTTGCCGGATTTTTTTACATGATGCAGAAAGATCAGCCGTATGCCGCCAGGACAAAATTTCAACTGCGCAGGGAATACAGACTTTTTTACTGGCTCAATATTTTATATGGAACGCGCAAGCAGATATTTCTCACGTTTGCGCCGTGGGTGTTGGTGACGGTCTTTCGGCAAAAGACACAGATGCTGGCGACGCTTTTAACTCTCGGCGGCGTCATTGGCGTTTTTTTCAAACCGTTGCTCGGGCGGGCTATTGACAAGCTAGGCGAGAGAGTCATCCTCACATCGGAAGCGGTATTCCTTGTATTTGTCTGTCTCGGCTACGGGTATTCACGGGAATTATTTTCAGAATCTGCGGCCTTGATTGTCACTTCTGCCTGTTTCATCGCTGATCAGCTTTTGCTATCGGTGGGCATGGCGCGGGCGACGTATCTCCAGAAAATTGCCGTTTGCCCCGAAGATGTTACTCAGACCCTGACGATGGGTGTTACGATCGATCACATCTTCTCAATATCTGTTGCGCTTTTCGGCGGTTTCATCTGGGTAACCTGGGGCTACCAGTTTGTGTTTCTACTGGGTGCAGCTATTGCCGTATTAAACTTTTTTTCGGCATGGAGAGTTAAAACAAACCCTACATGAAATTTTCCGGATCCACGTCCACAGTTATCTTCACGGTACTGGTTTCATATTTCTCTAGAAGTTCGGCGGCGATGGAATGCAGAATTTTCGTGTTGCGACCTTTGATTAACATCTGCTGGCGGTGTTCGCCCCGGATTTTGGAAAGCGGCGACTCGGCGGGGCCGATAATCTCCACGCTGTCGCCTGAGCGCGCGCAAATTGCCCGGGCGTCGCGGCCTAATTCATCGGCTGTCTTAACGAGGACGTTTTGCTTAACCGATGAGAGGCGAAGGCTGATGATCCGGCTGTAGGGCGGATATTTTAGCGCCTTGCGAAATTCAATTTCTTCTTCGTAAAAAGATTTGTAGTCGTGACTGCGCGTGTGCTGTAGGGCATAGTGCTGGGGATTGAAGGTCTGGATAATGACGCGGCCTGTCGCGTTGCCCCGTCCGCCCCGCCCCGCCACCTGAGTGAGCATCTGGAATGTTTTTTCAGAGGCGCGGAAATCCGGCATGTTGAGCGAGGTGTCCGCCGAGATAACGCCAACCAGCGTTATGGCGGGGAAGTCATGCCCTTTGGTGATCATTTGTGTCCCCACCAGGATGTCGATTTCCTTTTGTTCCAGCGCATGAAGAATTTTTTCCTGAACGCCTTTGCGTGCCGTGGTGTCAGAGTCCATCCGGCAGATGCGTGCTTTGGGAAACAGGGTTTCCAGCTCCTTTTCCAGCTTCTGCGTGCCGGCGCCATAATTGAGTATATGGTTGCCACGGCATTGGGGACAAAGCGGCATGGCTTTCTGTGTATAGTCACAGTAATGGCACTTGACTAGATTTTCCGCCAGGTGGCTTTTCAGCGCAACAGCGCAGTTGGGACAGCGGAAATTATAGCCGCAGTCACCGCAAACCAGAAATGTGTCGAAGCCACGTTTGTTGAGAAAAAGCAGCGCCTGTTCTTTTCGGGATAGCGTTCCATCAATAGCCGTAATAAGCGCGTCGGAAAGAATCGGGGCTTTGCCGTGCATTTCCTTCTGCGCTTTCATGTCGATAATGTCGATCCGGGGCAGGGGTTTGTCATTCACCCTTTTTGCCAACTCCAGATGAACGTATTTTTTTGTCAGGGCGTTGTAGAAGGTGCGTACACCCGGTGTGGCTGATCCGAGAACGCAGACAGCATTTGCAAACTTGGCTTTAACAACAGCCAGGTCGCGGGCGTGGTAGCACAGTCGGTCGTCTTGTTTGTAAGATGCGTCGTGTTCTTCATCAACGATGATCAGTTTCAAATCGGGCAGCGGGGCAAAGAGCGCGGAGCGCGCCCCGATGACCAGGTTAATCCGGCCGCGCCGGATTTGCCGCCACTGGTCGTAGCGGACGCTTTCGGCGATGCCGCTGTGAATAACAGCGATTTTGTCCGGATCAAACCGTCCGGTGATCCGCGAGATCAACTGCGGCGTGAGGGCGATTTCGGGAACCAGATAGATGGCTGTGCCGCCGGTTTTCAAAACATGATCAATCGCTGAAAGATACACTTCCGTTTTTCCGCTGCCTGTAACGCCGTGCAGCAGGACGGGTTGGAAAGCCGTATTGTCGGCAAAGCGGCAGATGTTTCTGAGCGCGTCTTTTTGTTCATCGTTGAGTTCAAAATCCTGCCGAGGTGTCTCCAGGGAGCTGTCCAGCGAGGCTTTGCGAATAACTTCCGCGTCACTTACAGTCAACAGACCTTTTCCCAGTAATTTTTTCATAATGGCGGCAGTCGTATTGGTCGCTGCCATCAGTTTACGGAGTTCCGTTGGCCCGGCGTTTTTCAGGTAGTCGATGACTGTTTGCTGGCGCGACGTTAATTTTAAGGGATCAACAACGGAATCATCCAGACTGATGATTTTTTGGGTACGGATGGAAAGCTGCTTTTTATCCCTGGCAACTATCCGAATGAACCCTGCGATTTGAAGACTGCGCACGACAGATGCCGCGTTTTTCAGATCGGATTTTTTAATCAAATCATTCAATGAAAGTCCGCGTAGATGCTGATGAACGATGTCGATAATTTTTTTCTGGGCGGGCGTGGGTGTTGTATTTGCAGGATCGGGTGTGGACATGACCCACTGGAAATCCTTCTTTTCCGATCCCGAGGGAATCAACTCAGCCAGGGTCTTCCCCAGCGGATAGATGAAATAAGAGGTGATCCATTCGTAAAACTTCAGATCCTTTTCATCGAAAAGCGGCTCTTCGTCGAGGATCTGGCTGACCGGTTTGACGTCGGCAAATGTGCAGTCAGACAGCAGGGCGACAATAAATCCCGTGCGTCTTCTGCGGCCAAACGGAACAAAAACCCTTTTGCCGATTAAAGCCTTAGATTGTAGATTGGCCGGCACCGCATAGGTGAAAAGTTTATCGACCGGAATATTAAGGGCGACATTTATATACATGGAAACTGGTTATCATCTTTGAACAAAAAAGGGAATAATTGGACGTACAAAAAATCCGGCAATAAAAAAGCCCCTCGGGCGGGGCTTTTTTATTGCCGGATTTAACTTTTATTCGCCTTTAAGCTTTTCGAGCTCTTCCTGTTTGGTTTTGCAATCAATGCACTCCGTGGTGACGGGTCTGGCCAACAGTCTTTTTTCGGAAATCGGCCCACCACAGGCTTCACAAATCCCGTATGTGCCGTCGTCAATTCGCTTGATGGCTTCCTGCATTTTCACGATTAATTTGCGTTCCCGGTCGCGGATGCGCAACTCAAAATTCCGGTCTGATTCTAGTGATGCTCTGTCGTTAGGATCGGGATAATTTTCCTTGCCGCTGGTCATTTCCGTGACGGTTTTACCCGCTTCACTCAGGAGTTCATTGATTTTCTGGGTGAGCAATTTGCGGAAAGACTCCAGTTTTTCCGGCTTTAAAGTCGTTTGTTTTTCCAAATCGGCTACTCCTTGTTTACATGATGTTGAGTTTGCCCCTTATTACCTAATGGGGGAATGTTTGTAAAGAGAAAAATTTAACTAAAAAAAAAGAAAAATATCAACACGTCCCTTATCGAAAGAAGCATCGGGAACACGCCAATCATCAGCTTCCGGAACAATAGGAGGAAATAATTTTATCCACAATATTGGTGGTGGATTTGCCGGCCACTTCCGGAATAATTGTAACATGTCCGCCCCATTTTTTTATTTCGTCTCGGCCGACAATTTTGTCTTCCGGCCAATCGCCACCTTTGATCAGGACGTCCGGTTTAAGGTAACAAATTAACTCCAGTGGCGTCAATTCATTAAATATCGTAACAAAATCAATGCATTCCAGTGCGGCGAGTACTTCTGCTCTTTCTTCTCCGGAAACGAGTGGTCTTTTTGCGCCCTTAATGGCCCGAACGGAAGCATCACTGTTCAGCGCCAGCACCAGGATATCGGCTGTTTTTTTCGCCTCCTTCAAATAGCGGACGTGGCCCAAATGCAAAATATCAAAACAACCATTGGTGAAGGCAATTTTTTTCCCTTTTTTGCGAAGCACTTCGAGTTTATCTTTCAGGATTTTTCTGTCGAGGATCTTATGCATGATAACTCCTTTATAATCATTCATTTAGAATGTTTTAAGATAATGGGTTTTGGGCAGCGCCTGCTAAAGAACCCTGGCCAATGTCAATACCGCTACCCGTTCGGCGCCTGCTTTGACAAGTGTCTTGGCGCATTCATTAATCGTGGCGCCCGTCGTATAAACATCATCAACCAAGATCAAATTCCTGCCGCGGATTTTTTCCGGCAGAGCAGCGATAAACGCGCCGGAAATATTTTTCTCTCTTTCCTTTTTATCGAGGCCAGTCTGCGTTAAAGTCAATCTATGCCTTTTTAGCAAGGAAAAATCAACTTTCAGACCATGTTTTTTCCCCAGAGCGCGAGCTAAAAGAAGCGATTGATTAAATCCTCTCTCTCGCAGCCGTTTAATATGCAGAGGGACGGGAACAATGGCATCAAAAATGCCAAAGTCTATATCGGTAAAATCGAAATCGGCCATCAGGCATGCCAGTGCGGCGCCTGTTGTAATATTGCGTCCATACTTGAATTGGTGAATCGCATCGAGAATGACACCCTCATAAACAACAGCGGCGCGAGCGGATGTGAACCAAGGTTTATTATCCATACAGGAGCCGCAGAGATGATGCCCGGAAGGCGAATTGGGAAAGATTATACCGCAAACCGGACAGTGGCTGTCGGTGAGAAAAGTGATTTGACGGCGGCATTCGGGACAGAAGACCTCTTCGGGACCGGCGGAGAGAACCTTGGAGCACGCGAAGCAAAGAGGCGGGAAAAGCACGTCGGATATTTCAGAAAAAAAATCATTTAAAATCAAGCCATATCCTTGGTTAATTTCTTTATTTCGTTAGCGTTTTCGTCAATCTCCATGCGCGGTGCGTCCCATAAATCTTCCAGACCGTAAAAAGAACGGGCCGATTCCTGAAAAACGGAGATGACCACATCGTCATAATCCAGTAGAATCCATTCCGCGTTTGCTTTACCTTCCACACCCAGCGGGCTGATATGTTCTTTTTTAAGATATTCCTGGACCGCGGTGGAAACAGCCTGTACCTGCCGATCGGTTGCTCCCGAGCAAATCAGCATAAAGTCGGTAAACGAAGAGATCTCTTTAACGTTCAGTACTACAATATTTTTTGCTTTTTTCTGCAAGACGGCATTAATGCATAAGAGCAAACGCCGCGTCGATTCGTTTTTTTTAACTGGCAAAAAAACCTCCTCATATTCTTAATAGCTTTAGCCATCAGTCCTTGAACCTGTCTTTTCTATGTCACAATTACTAAAACTTAACAATATGTCATTTTGGGTTGTCACCGTGATGATGATGGGCCTCTTCATTGGTGTTGTGAAAAAAAAATGACTATGGTAAATCATCAACCCTTATTGATCTTTAAAGGGAATTTTACATGCTTAACATTTTAAGAAGAGTCCATACACACATGCCTTATCACCTCCTACCCCAGTATCTGCCGATGATCTTGGAGAAGAAGCTCAACTTGGAGATATACTTCAGTCACTTTACGTTAGAGTCACTGGATAAGAATTCGTGCATCAAGACAGCCCAAACACTGAAGGATGCCGGACTCCAAGTGACTTTTCATGCTCCTTTTGTGGATCTGAGGCCCGGCGCACTCGATGATCGGATCCGGAAGACCAGCCTGGACAGGATTCGGCAGGTGTTCGACCTGACGCCGTATTTTCAGCCTCTGAAAATTGTCTGCCACCCATCATTTGACGACCGCTATTATGTGGACTGTGATGATCTATGGCTGGAAAACAGCATCAATTTCTGGCACCAGCTTATCCCGCTTGCCAGAGATGGAGGGACCCTCATTGCGCTGGAAAATGTTTACGAAAAAGAGCCGCACATCTTACGTCGTCTATTCGAAATGCTTGCTTCAGATCAAGTTTGTTTTTGCTTTGACACGGGGCATTTCAACGTTTTCTCCTATGCGCCTTTAAAAACCTGGATGGAGCAGATGGGACGGTATATCGGCCATTTGCATCTGCATGATAATTTCGGCAAGTTCGATGAGCATTTGCCGATAGGCGCGGCGACGTTTCCGTTTGATCCGTTTTTTGCCGCGTTGAAAGCGTTAAAGGTGAAACCGACGATTACACTGGAAGCGCATGCGAAAGAACATCTTTGGCAGTCGGCGGCCAATTTACAAAAGATGTCGATTTTAGATTGCTTGGATTAATAGATTTGAATTTTTGACGTGGAGAGAGGGATGTCCACCTATCTGATCAAAAGAGTCCTCTTCATGATTCCGCTTCTACTCGGTATCACGATCATTTGCTTTTTTGTGATGCGTTTGGCGCCGGGATCGCCAACGGATTTGCAGACGCAGATGAATCCGAAAGCTTCGGCTGAAATGAAAGAGCGGCTGATGAGCATGTATGAACTGGATAAGCCCATTCATGTACAGTACTGGTCATGGCTGAAGAAACTGGGGCGTGGCGATTTGGGCACTTCCTTTTCATCCGACCACCGGCCGGTTTCCGACAAGATTCTCGAGCGTCTGCCGATAACAATTCTTATCAATTTTCTGTCGTTGCTTATTATCATCGCGGTGGCTGTGCCGATTGGCGTTCTATCGGCCGTTCATCAGGATTCGCTTTTTGATAAAGTGACCGCTGTGCTCGTGTTTATCGGTTTTGCCGTGCCGACCTTCTGGCTGGCTCTGCTCTTAATGATCTTTTTCGGTATTTCCCTGGGGTGGCTGCCGATTTCGGGATTGCGATCTCTGAATTATGAATATCTGAGCGCCTGGGGGCAGTTGGTAGATCTGGCCAAACATTTGATTCTACCAGTCTTCATATCCGCTTTTGGGGGACTGGCCGGACTTTCCCGTTACATGCGAGCCAATATGCTGGAGGTCATCCGGCAGGATTATATTTTGACGGCGCGTGCCAAAGGATTGAGCGAAAGACAGGTCATTTATAAACATGCCCTGCGCAACGCGCTCTTGCCGGCGATCACCATTCTGGGATTGTCCATTCCCGGCCTGATCGGTGGAAGCGTTATCTTTGAAACGATCTTTGCAATTCCAGGCATGGGGCAGTTGTTTTACATGTCAGTGATGGCTCGCGACTATCCGACGGTGATGGGGATATTACTTATTGGCGCGATTTTGACGCTGGTGGGAAATTTGATTGCTGATGTATCTTACGCCTTAGCGGATCCGCGGATTAGAATTTCCTGAGGGTGATTGCGATGAACTTCTGGGAAATGTTTTATAAAAATAAACTGGCAATGACCGGCTGCGGCATCGTCCTGTTGTTGTTTGTGGTCTCTCTGCTGGCGCCTGTGATCGCACCTTACGATCCCGGCGCGATTGATTTGAAAAATGTCCTGGCGCCGCCGTCGGGACAGCACTGGTTTGGCACGGATCAGCTGGGGCGCGACGTTCTTTCCCGGATGATCTGGGGAGCGCGTATTTCCCTGAAGGTCGGTTTTGTCGCCACGGGTCTCGCTATTCTCATCGGGATGATTCTGGGTGCTGTTGCCGGCTACTACGGCGGCTGGATCGATGCGACGATTATGCGCTTTGTGGATGTTATGCTTTGCTTTCCAACATTTTTTCTGATTCTGGCGGTGATTGCCTTTCTGGAGCCTTCGATCTGGAATATTATGATTGTGATCGGGCTTACCGGCTGGATGGGGGTGACTCGTCTGGTGCGGGCGGATTTTATTTCGCTTCGCGAACGGGATTTCGTTCAGGCGGCCCGGGCCATAGGAGCAAACGATACGCGGATTATTTTTATGCACATTCTGCCCAACGCGTTGGCGTCCATTCTGGTTGCGGCTACCCTCGGCATTGCCGGCGCGATTCTGACGGAGTCGGCTCTGAGCTTTTTGGGAATCGGCGTACAGCCGCCGACGCCTAGTTGGGGGAATATTCTGACGGCGGGTAAGGATAATATCGATATCGCCTGGTGGCTGTCACTTTATCCGGGGCTGGCGATTTTAATCACGGTGGTTGGCTATAACTTATTGGGTGAAGGAATACGCGACGCGACCGATCCACGCCTGAAAAGATAACCCGTGCCGAGATGTATAAAAACTCTTGGGACTTGATTATGTTGTTAAAATATAATACTAGTCCGCCACAGCTAAAACCCTATGACAAAATTATTTTGTCAAATTCCTCAGGAGGAGTGAAATGTCCAAAAGAATCAACTCGGAATTACTGAAAATCGATCGCCGAATCATCTCCCGCAAATTACTGACTGGTGAATTATCAGAAAAAGATTTATCCAGCCTTTTTAAAAAGCTTCCCGATGTGGCGGAGAATGCCGAAGAAATTCCGTTTCAGGGAAATGAAAAGTAGTCATGCTGATTGACTCCCATGCCCACCTGGAGATGAGAGAGTTTGATTCCGACCGCCATGACGTGATCGAACGCGCCGGGCTTGCGGGTGTTGACTGCATCGTCACGGTGGGAACAAATCCGGGACTGAGCCGCAAGGCGTTGTCGATTGCCCATCAATACAAGAACATTTACGCGACGGTCGGGGTTCACCCCCATGATGTGGCCAAAGCCGGCGACAAATCCTTCGACGAACTGAAAGCATTGGCGCAAGACCCGAAAGTTGTCGCCTATGGCGAAATCGGCTTGGATTATTTCCGCAATATCTCGCCCAGAGAAAAACAAATAGAAATGTTTGCCAAACAGCTGGAATTGGCTCAAGAACTCAATCTGCCGGTGATTATTCATGACCGCGACGCTCATGAAGAGACACTGCGTATGGTAAAAACCTCCAGGGTACGCCTAGGAGTCTTTCATTGTTTTTCCGGAGACTGGGCCATGGCCAGGCAATGTATCGATCTGGGTTTTTATATTTCCGTGCCCGGTGTCGTGACCTTTGATAAGTCAAAAGTGCTGCAAGACGTTGTCAGGCAGGCGCCGCTTGATACAATCCTTTTAGAAACAGATTGCCCCTATCTTACGCCTGTTCCTCATCGCGGTAAACGAAACGAACCTTCTTTCATTATTCACACGGCAAAGAAAGTAGCCGAAATAAAAAAACTGCCCTGGGAAGACATAGCGCAGACGGCAGCCCGCAACACGCGAAAACTTTTCAGGATCGAAACTTCGACCGATAAATAGCTCGGGTGATATATTACAAAATCTGATAATAGTCTGGCCATGGTACAACCATCCGATAAATCGAAGAAAGCCGTTGTTTTACTCTCCGGCGGTATTGATTCCGCCACCACGCTGGCTATTGCCCGAAGCATGGGATTTGAGATATGTGCCTTGAGTTTCCGGTACGGCCAACGCCACCTGATCGAACTGGAAGCAGCCGCGCGTGTTGCCCGGTGCAACTCGGTGACCGAGCACTTGACCGTGGATATTGATCTGCGACGCATCGGGGGGTCTGCATTAACCGATGATCTGGCCGTTCCCAAAAGCCGCAGTGTGGAAGATATGGGAAAGGATATTCCCGTAACCTACGTTCCGGCGCGCAATACTATCTTTCTTTCTTACGCTCTGGCGTGGGCGGAGGTGATCGGTTCGACCGATATTTTTATCGGCGTGAACGCGCTGGACTACAGTGGATATCCGGACTGCCGTCCCGAATATATCGATGCTTATGAACGTATGGCCAACTTAGCGACCAAAGCCGGCGCGGAAGGCAAACAAAAATTAAAAATTCATGTGCCGCTCCTTCATTGGAGTAAAGCGCAGATTATCCGGAAGGGCATGGAATTGGGCGTCGATTATTCTCTGACGCATAGTTGCTATGATCCGGGAGCGGATGGAACTGCCTGCGGCCAGTGTGATTCGTGCCTGTTGCGCCTGAAAGGATTTCAGGAAGCGGGGCTTGCTGATCCGGTAAAATACAAGGATAATGGATCCAGGAGCGAGGAGCAAGGTTAAGAGGATGTATTCCGTTAAGGAAATATTTTACTCGGTTCAGGGGGAAGGCTATAACAGTGGCCGTCCGGCGGTTTTTTGCCGATTTGCAGGCTGTAACTTATGGTCGGGGAAAGAAGAGGATCGGAAAGACGCGATCTGCTCATTTTGCGATACGGATTTTGTCGGTCTAGGTGGCATTAACGGCGGATTTTATGGATCAGCAACTGAACTTGCTGATAGAATTTCACTGCTCTGGCCGAAGAAAAAAAATAAATCGGCCAGGCCTTTTGTTGTGTGTACGGGCGGGGAACCGCTTTTGCAGCTTGATACTGCCTTGATTGCCGCCCTGCATAAAGAAAATTTTGAAATTGCCGTGGAAACCAACGGTGCTATCTGTGCGCCTTCGGACATCGACTGGATTTGTGTCAGTCCCAAAGCCTCTGTGGAATTGGCGCAGGTAAGCGGAGAGGAGTTAAAACTGGTTTATCCGCAGCCCGGGGCCGATCCTGAAAAATATGCAAACCTGAATTTCCGGCATTTCTTTCTGCAACCGATGGACGGCGTCGGTAGGGAGCAGGCCACGAGACAGGCCTTGGAGTACGTCCTGGTTCATCCGCAGTGGCGAATCAGCTTGCAGCTGCATAAAATATTAGGGATTCGATAAGGAAGCAAAAATGGAAATCTATAAAGTGTTCAAATTTGACGCGGCGCATCATCTACCCTGTGTGCCTGCCGGCCACAAGTGTGCCAGGGTGCATGGCCATTCTTTTCGTGTTGAAATCCATCTCCGGGGCAACGTTGATCCTACCACCGGCTGGGTAATAGATTTCGCTGATATTTCATATGCTTTCGAGCCAATTCTTGATCAATTGGATCATAAGAATTTAAACAGCATCGAGGGCCTGGAAAATCCCACCTCGGAAAACTTATGCCGTTGGATCTGGCTGCGTCTTCAACCCGCGCTTCCGCAATTGTGCAAAATTATCGTTCAGGAAAGTCCCGAATCCGGCTGCATCTACCAGGGAGAAGCATAACAATTCTTCCTGTCATATGACATTCCCGTCGTGCCGTTTAAATTAGCTTGACATTAGAACGTTCGTTCTATATTAATCAGGTATGGGAACAATAAACAATATATTGATGGCGAAGCCGTCTCTCCAGTACTTCCGTGCGGGGCCGGAATGCCTGCCTGACAGATTTAAAATTGTTGAAATTCCAGGCGGATGCCGGGGCCGGGATCGGCTTGAAAACGTTTCCGGCAATGCCGATGTGTATCATAACACCGAACTTTGCCGGGACGTGAAATTTACGGTCAACGGGGAGGTTTGCGCCGGATTTCCTTCGCCTGCGGAAGAGGAATTGCGTGATGTCATTTCTTTTGACGAATATCTGGTGTCGCATCCGGAAACGTCGTTTCTTCTATCGGTCACAGGCGATTCTATGATCGGCGCGGGCATTATGGAAAAAGATCTGGTCATTGTGGAAAGGGGACGTCAGCCGAAAAACGGTGACATTATTCTGGCCGAAGTGGACGGCAACTGGACAATGAAGTATCTGCGCAAGAAAGGGAAGACAATCACGTTGGAGGCGGCCAATCCCAAGTATCCGCCGATTGTTCCGCAGACGGAGCTGCGCATTGCGGGGGTGATTACAGCATTGGTAAGGAAATACCACAATTGAGATTTTGCAGTTATTTGACCTGGAGGAATTGAACATGATTCAGCCTGAAATCAACCATTCAACCTCTTTCATAGCAAAACCTGCGGCGGCAACTTCTCCGGCAATAAGAGTAGTTATGCCGATGCCGGCAACTGACAAAAAGCCGAAACTTCTTGATCAACTTCGAGAAGCTACGCGCTCACGTCATTACAGCCGGAGAACAGAAGTCACATACATTCACTGGATCAAGCGGTTTATCTTTTTTCACAATGTCCGGCATCCGAAAGACATGGCCGAGCCGGAAATAAATGCTTTTTTGACACATTTGGCTGTTAAAGAACATGTCAGCGCCTCAACACAAAACCAGGCATTATGCGCAATTATTTTTCTCTACAAGTATGTTCTAAACCGCAAAATCGGCGATATAGGGGAAGTTATCCGCGAAAGAAAACCGGTTAGATTGCCTGTTGTCATGACAAAAGCTGAAGTCAAAGCTATTTTGGAGAATTTGAAAGATGACAAATGGATTATTGCGTATTTAATGTATGGCGCGGGTCTCAGATTGATGGAATGCCTGCGTTTGAGAATTCAAGATCTGGATTTCAGTGAAAACCAAATAATCGTCAGGAGCGGTAAAGGTGATAAAGATCGTATAACGATGTTTCCTGAATCGGTCAAAAAACCATTAACGGAGCATTTAAACAAAGTTAAGAAAATTCATGAATCCGATGTTGCCAATGGTTTCGGCCGCGTGCTCTTGCCGGACGCTTTAGTGCGCAAATATCCGAATGCTTCCAAAGAATGGCGCTGGCAATGGGTATTTCCTCAAAATACCTTGTGGCATAACAAAAAAACTGGTGAACATGGCAGGCATCATATTCATGAAACAATTATACAGAAGTTGGTCAAAGATGCCGTGGTGAAAGCCGGCCTTGTAAAAAGAGCGACATGCCATGCTTTCCGTCATTCCTTTGCGACACATCTTCTTGAAGATGGATACGATATAAGAACAGTTCAGGAGCTTCTCGGACACAAGGATTTGAAGACGACCATGATTTACACTCATGTTTTGAATAAAGGACCATCTGCAGTGAGAAGCCCTGCGGATAATCTTTTGTGAGCTATCGGGGATATTATACGGATCTGCATAACATCCAAAGCTAGAAAGCATGAAATGGATTGATTATTTTTTAATATCAAGTTATTAGAACTGAAATTGCAGTGTTTGCTGCGGGAGTTTAGACAGAAGGAGTTGTCGGCGTTTACTATATTAGCATAGATCAATATAAACAATGTTAGGCCACTCTTATTGAGCATACAATATGTGTAAAGGAGAGGGTTATGAAATTCAATCGATATAAATTTTTTTCGATTATCTTTTCTATCGCCATTTTGGCTATCGCATCAACCAGCCAAGCCAGCCAGACCAATGAAGTGTTACTTGGCGCAATGTCGCCCTTCGAAGACATGATTGAGTCTGCTCTTGCAGGGAATGGCACCGATGTTTCAAAGGCTTTGACCGCAGCGGATCAGCAAAGCAAAAGTGTCAAGACAACCTTACCTGCCTCGGCTGCAGAGAAGTTTACTGCCCTAATGGATGTCCTTCACAAGGCTGTTAGGAGTAAAAACAGCTATAAGACGGCAACGTACGCCACAGATATATTCCGCCTATTGGCTGAGAATCTACAGGTTGATTCCCTTGATGTACCCAAGGAAGTCAGTTTGCTTGACTATACGGGCTTTAAACTGCGAGTCCTTGCTGCCTCCCAAAAGACAGATTGGCGAGATGTTCGAGCGACAATCGGTGAGGCAACCGGCTGGTGGAAGGCCATCAGGTCAAAGGTGTCAATGAAGGGCTTAAGTAATACGTTCGATACTCTGATCCGTGGACTTGAAACTTCAGAAAAGACTCGAAACGTTAAAATGCTTGGTTTTGCAGCACAGATGACTCTAGACTTAGTGGATTTGCTTGAAAGCGATCTGAAGATGAAGCCATAGATTGAAGCACGGCCTAACAATGCCATTAACGCGGACGCCACGAAACGCGGCGCCGGTTATGGCCGGCGTTGGGAAGAAACATGAATGAAGATAATACAGAAGGAAGTGCTGATGTCGCAGTATATTGATAATGTAAAAGATGACAAGTTATCTCTGCATGTTGTGAATAGAATCATGCAATATGTTTCACAACATCTAGTCGTGAGCAAAATTCCGAAAGAAATAATCAATTCCGGGAACAAAATAACTTATAATTTAACAAGCTTACCAATCTACCTTTTGAAAGGGCATAAAAGTTGGTCAGGGATCGCGGTGTGCTTTCCAGGTAATAAAGAAGATCTTCAAACAGATAACATTGGAACGCCATATATTCGCTCTATTCTTTATCCGATTCTTGAACTAAGTAGACGCCTTAAAGAAGAGAAGGAGGGTAGGTTTGAGTGCATCTATATCGTTGGAGAATACATTTCGGAAGTGCTGCTCCGTAAATTCAGATTACTAAAATTCCTTACGCCGAATTTGATCGTCCTATCGAAAAACATTCTTGCTCTTAAAGATCCACCATCCATTGATAAATCCGTTTCTCCGAAAAAAATAAATGAAGACTTTGTGCAGAAATTATTATGTAGCAAAATGCTTGAACCGGATGGTTTGTCAATTCCTACTCGTTCTGACAAGATCACTGCCGGATACATCAAACATGAAATGAAAACTCAGCGTGGTACTAAAGAACCTGAAAAACTCGACATACTTGCCTATGACAAAAACGACGGTTCCCTTATTGCGTTTGAAATAAAGGGACCTTCATGCAGTCGAGTTGAACTCGAAAATTTATTCCTTCAGGGAATTGAACACCAAAGATGGGTTGAAGAAAACAAACGCGCAATTAAGCTTTTCTATGAAGGACCGCGTAAAACAGCCATCAATACTCGTAAGCGGGTTAGACTGTTTCTGGGGTTCTTCGGAGACTCTGTCCCAGCACTCTTTTATAATTTAAGAGGGCAGGTTGAGGCTGAAGATCGAAACCTCAAAATTGAATTTGTTCGCTTCTATTTTGATATGTTTAATGAACTCTTTGTTAACCGGTTCCCTGAACCAGAAACAGTTTCCTGTTTGATGACACCCAAGCCCCAGCAGTGGAGCCTTCGCGGTGATCCTTACTTGTGGGAAGAAATGTTTAATCATCTTGCCACAACAAAGATACCAGAGAAAATAAACGACTTAATCGCAATAATAGAAAAAGCTTTTATAGAGCTAACGGCCCACCCCATAACGTATAGTGACAATATCTATATTGATAAACATAACCACGGAGGAATGTCTAGCGGCTATATTGATCCGCTATTTTGGAAAAATAAAGTGATTCCACTTTTAGTAGAGAGATACGAGAAATTCTATAGAAAATGAATTCGGGCGGGCTATTTAATGAATGCCCAACAAATCGCTCAAGCCGATCGCAGCCAGCTGGGCTGCTCCGGCTTAGCTTTTCGTTGGCTAGGAGAATAAATGATACTACATCCTCAAGGTATCAAAGGACCGTGGAAGACTGGAATTGTTTTAGACTGGCATACGATTTCGAGTCAGATGATAGGACATAACGAGTTTGGACATCCAATATTTGACAGTACCAGAAGCGAAATTGGTGAATTATTATACCAATTTAAGTATAAGAATGACCAGAATGCTCTAAAGAATATTCTCAGCGTGACAATTGAATACCTGGGTGATAAAATCACGGGTAAGGTTGACTTGATTATCCCTGTTCCGCCATCAAGTCGAGGACGGACAGTAACCAAACAAATCGCACAGGGTTTGGCAAATGGTTTGAATGCCGGGTTTTCTGGTACTGCTTTAACGAAGTGCAAAAACACAAAGGAACTTAAATCGGTTTCAGATCCAGAAATTAGAAAGGAAATATTGGACAGCGCTTTTAAAGCTAATAAAATGGAAGTTGATGGAAAATCGGTACTCCTTGTGGACGATCTATACCGATCTGGAGCTACACTTGCAGCGGCAGCGCAAGCTATTACTGATCAGGGTGGTGCAAAAACCGTTTACGTTTTAGCAATAACAAGAACTAGGGTACACAGATGAGTAATGTATTTTTTGGTGGGTCTCGGAATCTCGGACGATTAAATCCCGCAATTAGAACAAGACTTAAAAATCTTATCACTAATAAGCATACCGTGCTTATTGGTGATGCGAATGGTGTTGATAAAGCAGTGCAATCGTTCTTTGCATCTGAAGGCTATAGAAATGTTGTTGTCTATTGTATGGATGGAGAGTGCAGAAACAACGTTGGGAATTGGTCGATCAAGTCAATTGACTCTGGTGGAAAGAAAAAAGATTTTTCTTACTATGCAATAAAAGACGCGCAAATGAGCTTCGCGGCTGATTATGGCTTCATGATCTGGGACGGTGCAAGCAAAGGTACATTGAACAACGTGCTTAACTTAATCCAGCAAGGAAAACTTGCATTGGTTTATAGGTCCCCTTCACGTGAGTTTATTCAAATAAAGTCAACTGATGATGTAGTTTCTCTCGTCAACAGTTGCACATCAGATGTTCGCGAATACCTCAATAAAAAAATTAAAGTAGAAAAGCGCGTAGCGGCAAGCAATCAAGCCGCATTATGCTTTTAGCAAAATTTAAAATTCGCCCAACAAATCGCTAGAGCCGATCGCGGCCCCGTGGGCCGCTCCGGCTCAGCTTGGCGTTCGGCATAAAAATATCTCGGACAATGTTGTCAGGGTATTGTTTGCATATTGAGCAGTAAAGTCATAAGCACAAAACATGGTTAATGACCTTATCAATAACATACTCCCATCAATCGAGCACTTCCGTGTCGAGGGCTATTGGATTGCTTTTTTTGCCGCCCTCCTTGAGACAACTGTCGGTATCGGTCTGATCTTACCTGGATCAACGATCATTCTTTTCCTTGGCGCGCTTTCTGCGCGCGGCTATCTCGATACAGGTGATCTCCTCTGGTTCTCCGTCTTAGGCGCTATTTTGGGTGACAACATAAATTACTACCTTGGGACAAGATATGGCGCCAAATGGTTGGAGAAAGGTTTCTGGTTCCTCAAGTCCAATCATATTGAAAAAGCAAGATATTTCATGGACGCCCATGGTGCGAAGAGCGTTTTTCTTGGTCGGTTTATCCCAAGCGTCAAAGAGATTGTCCCTTTTATTGCCGGCAGCGTAAAAATGAACAAAAGAACATTTATGTTCTGGAATATTCTCGGTGGTATTGGATGGGGATTTGAATGGGTTCTTACCGGCTACATCTTTGCGCAATCTCTTAATCTTGCTGAATTATGGTTGTCACGGGCTGGTTTGTTTTTTGCTTTTCTTCTGATACTTGGTGGCATTCTCTACTTATTCAAGTGGCTGATTATAAAGAAAGGGAGACAATTTTTAATTATTGCCATTTCCCTTTGGCAATCTATCAAAGAGGCAGTGATAAATAATGAACATGTGGTTCTATGGATACAAAAACATCCGCGCAGTATCTCGTTTTTGCGGGCACGGCTGGATACAACAGCATTTTCCGGGCTAACCCTCACCGTATTAACGCTGGCCTTTGTCTATGTTTTGGCTTTGTTTGCAGGGGTTGTGGAAGACCTGATAACATTCGATCCCCTTGTTGCCGCAGACATCCGCATTGCAAATCTTTTCTTTGTCTTTCGCGCTGATGCACTAACGAATGTTTTTACCTGGATAACCCTGCTTGGTAAAAGTCAGGTCATTTTGGGCTTCATTGCCATCTCCGTTGCGGTGCTCTGGTTATGGCGGAAGACCTATTACATTCTCCCCCTTTTTATCGCTGTTGCCGGCAGTGAGGCATTTACATATTTAGGAAAACTGGCTTTCCATCGCCCCCGCCCGGAAATGGCTGTTTATGCGGAACATTCTTTTTCTTTTCCAAGCGGGCATGCAACTATAGCGGTCGCTTTCTACGGGTTTGTAGGGTACCTCCTTATACGCTTTGTCCAAAGCTGGAACGGAAAGGTAAATATATTTTTCACTACAATTTTCATAATCGTAGCGATTGGTTTTAGCCGGGTATACCTTGGGGTGCATTATATAAGCGATGTATGGAGCGGTCATCTTGTCGGGGCGATGTGGCTGATTATTGCTGTCTCTTTTTCCGAATTGTTTGGATATCAAAAAAAAAGTGACAAATCTATATCCCCTGTCCGTGGAGCCCGTCCAATCTCTTTCGTTCTCGTCTCTATCGCCATCCTGTTCTATGCCGGATTTTCAATGAATTACAATCCCCCACTGGCATCAGTGCCATCAAATAACGCCATTGTTGTATCGAAAACTACAGATATTTTCACAAATGAACAGACGAAATACACCGAGACGCTGATCGGAGAGAAACAAGAGCCCGTAAACTTTATTTTCCTTGCAAAGGATGACGGCCAGTTGGTTGCAGCGCTGCAGCAGGCAGGCTGGGTCGTAACCGACAAGGCGGATATCTCGTCATTTATCAAGGCAGTTAAAGCATTGATATTAAGAATACCGGATCCTTCTGCACCGATTTCACCGTCTTTCTGGAACACGAAAATACAGGATCTAAGTTTTGCAAAAGTGTCTGGGCGAAATTGGCTCAGTAATGCGCATCATATTAAAATATGGCGTACAAACTTTTTATTGAAAAATGGAGGTAATATCTATGTTGGCATGGTTAATGCCAATGATGGTTTCAAATGGGGCATTATTCCCAAAATTGCTCCTGATTTAGATACTGAACGAGAGCTGTTGTATCAAGGCCTTAATCGTATGGGGAAAATAGAAAGCCATCTGAAGGCACAGCTTGTAAAACCTCTAATCGGCAAAAATTTTATTGGAGCTCAATTTTTTACCGACGGCAAGGTCTATATAATTTCAGTACAATAAGATATTTGCGCCGAACAATCGGCTGAAGACGGATTGCAATTCCGCTGCGCTCCATTGCCAGCCGGTTATGCGGAGCGTTATATGCAACTAAAGTAAGTCTTTCAAATTTAAACGTAAGTGTGTATGATATGACATATTATACACACTGGAGGCAAAACATGAGAACAAATGTAGTCGTAGATGATCATCTGATGGCATCAGCTCTCAAAGCA
>ENA-UOWG01000678-UOWG01000678.1-activated-sludge-metagenome-genome-assembly--contig:-NODE-678-length-41978-cov-8.129332_pt1 | contig 41978 bp, 27 predicted proteins | sample MGYA00238147_ERZ761563 | MGnify/ENA primary metagenome ERZ761563 (study PRJEB28884, sample SAMN05720216) | anaerobic digester metagenome | isolation source: active sludge of municipal...
TACCTGATCCTCTTCTGCATCAGCAGCTCGAAGGAGGTCTCTCTGAAGATGTTTTTCACGGTTTACACCACTCCCTGGGCCAGCATGGCCTCGGCTACCTTGACGAAGCCTCCGATATTGGCCCCGTCCACATAATTGATGTACCCGTCCTTGCGGGTTCCGTACTTCACGCATGTGGCATGAATATCCCGCATGATCCTGTGCAGCCTGTTATCAACCTCTTCGCGTGACCATGACAGGCGCATGGAATTCTGTGTCATTTCGAGGCCTGATGTGGATACGCCGCCGGCATTTGCAGCTTTTCCGGGACCGAACAGTATTTTATTGTGCAGGAATATGTTGACTGCCTCCGGGGTTGAAGGCATATTGGCTCCCTCGGAGACAACAAAGCACCCGTTTTTAATCAGGGTTTCGGCATCAGCACCGCTTATCTCATTCTGCGTTGCAGAAGGGAGGGCCACCTGGCAGGGCACATCCCAGGGAGCAGATTTCCCCTCTACATAGGTGCAACCGTACTTTTCAGCATATTCCCTGATGCGTCCCCTCCTGACGTTTTTGAGGTTCTTTACAAAAGAAAGTTTCTCTTCATTAATGCCGTCAGGATCATGGATATAACCGTTGGAATCAGACAGGGAGACTACTTTTGCGCCCAGCTGGATGGCTTTTTCAGCTGCGAACTGAGCCACATTGCCTGAGCCCGAGACGCAGCATATTTTTCCTTTGAGGCTGTCACCGCGGGTATTGAGCATCTCTTCGGCGAAATAGACCTGACCGTAACCGGTCGCTTCGAGCCTTATAAGGCTGCCACCCCATTCGAGTCCCTTGCCGGTAAGTACGCCGGTAAATTCGTTGCGAAGCCTCTTGTACTGTCCGAAGAGGTATCCGATCTCTCTTCCGCCGACTCCTATATCACCTGCCGGGACATCAGTGTCAGCGCCGACGTGCCTGAATAGTTCACTCATGAAAGACTGGCAGAACCGCATCACTTCGTTGTCGCTCTTTTCCTTCGGATCGAAGTCCGATCCCCCTTTGCCTCCTCCCATAGGAAGGGTGGTGAGGCTGTTCTTGAGAACCTGCTCGAAGGCAAGAAACTTAAGTATGCTGAGGTTAACTGTAGGATGGAACCTCAGTCCCCCCTTGTATGGCCCGATGGCGCTGTTCATCTCGATCCGGTAACCTTTGTTTATCTGGATCTCTCCCTTGTCATCGACCCAGGGAACCCTGAAAAGAATCACCCTCTCGGGCTCGGCCATCCTTTCAAGGATTTTTGCAGACCTGTACTTGGGATTTTCCAGGATAAAGGGCATAAGTGACTCGGTCACTTCTCTTACAGCCTGGTGAAACTCAACTTCACCGGGATTTTTGGCGATGATTTTCGCCATGAATTCATCTACAGGGTTTGACATGGTAACAGGGGTTTTTGGATTGGTTGTTTTCTGAGAAATTATGATTAAATTTCAGTAATTCATAATTAACCACAAAAAATATTATGAATTATTTTGCTTTGCATTGTAAAAATCAATCTCCCGTCCGGAGCACCGGTATGGAGTAAATGATCCGGTAATGGAGGATTTTTCGAAGTTGCAGAAAGATATGCAGAAGCTGCTGGCTGAAAAGATACAGAGCCAGAAGGGGCTTTCGATAATCTATTCAATAAACCAGATCATCAGTAAAAAGTACCCGGCCGGGCAGACACTGTCCGAAATTGTCAGGGAGATTCCCAAGGCATGGCAATATTCGGAATATGCCTATGCCCGTATAAAATATGACGGACGCGAATACCGTACTGCCAATTTCAGGGAGACCCGGTGGATACAGAAACAGATTTTCGAGACCTGGGATAAAAAGTGGGGAGCGATTGATGTGTTTTATACCAGGCAGTTTCCCAGGGCAGACGAGGGACCATTCCTCCATGAAGAGAGACATCTGCTCGAAAATATTGCAACAATCGTGAGCAATTATCTCAATTCGCTCCAGTCACCTGACATGAGCGGGCTTATTGGTCCGGATGCAGTTGTTACCTTCGAGAGGACAAGGAAAATAAGTGAGGATAAAAATATTGATGACGCACTTTTTCAGATCTGCCGTAACATGCCAAATTCATGGCAGTTCCCCGATTATGCGGTTGCCAGGATAGTCTATGACGGCAAGGAGTATCTCAGCTCCGACAGGGATTACAGTGAGCACGAATGGACCCTCAGGGAGGAATTCACCACGATTGACAGGAAATCAGGCACTATTGAGTTCTTTTACCTCCGGGGATTTCCTGCCGCATACCTGGAGACACACCAGGATTCAGAAAAGGAACTCCTGGGCAACATGGCCAACCTGATCACGGGATTTCTGAATATAATCAAGGGTAATGAAATCAGGCAGCCTGCAGAAAAGGAAGGGAAGCCTGACAGCGAACCGAGGGCTGACAACCGCATCATTTCATGCATCAACGAAATTTCAAAGAGTCTCAGGAACGGTCATTCAACAGAGACCACCCTGTCCGAGGTCATTGAACTTATTCCCAATGCTTTCAGGTTTCCTGATCAGATTGAGTGCCGGATAACCTATGATAACCTGCGGATCTCATCTCCGGGTTACCGGGAATCGCCTCACAGCCTCGAAGCAACGCTGAAGACAATCACACCCGGAAGCGGATCGGTAAAAATAATCTGGTCAGGAGACGAACCAAAGGACGGAGGGGAACCTTTCCAGGAGGAGGAAAAGCAGTTTGCCGGGACGCTGGCACTTCTTATCTCCGGATTCATTAACCTGATTCACGGGATTGATTCCGTAATGGCAACACAGGAGGGGCTGAAGGAGATCATTTATGAGAAGACCGAACGCCTCAAGGAATTGTCATGCATAAACCAGACAACATCAATATTGCAGTCAGAAAAATCAGCTGACAATGCACTGAAGCGTATAGTTTACATACTGCCTGATGCCTGGCAGTACCCTGATAACACTGTTGCCCGTATCAGTTTCGATGGCAGGGAATTCATGTCGCCTGACTTCATTGTTACAAAGTGGCGGCAGAGACAGCCGTTCCTTACCATAGATGACCGTTTTGGGGAGGTTGAGATTTACTATACAAAGGAATTTCCTGACATTGATGAGGGGCCCTTCATGAAGGAAGAGCGTGACCTGATAAATAACATCGCCACCCTGATCTGCAATTACCTGAACACTGTTCAGGGGGAGGTGGCAATAAGGAAATACCGTTCAGAGGAGGAACTGAAGCAGAAATACGAAGCTGCCCGCGATTTTCTGATGACCAGGCGGAAACTGCTGCAGAATTTTCTTGAAAAGAACAATTATGACCGTGACATATTCCATGACCTTATGAAATTCAAGGTCAGGGAGATACTTATCATTTCAAATCTTTATGATGCCTACAGCCTTGAGCGTGAAGGGAAGTTCTCTGATTATATCCTTGGGGTTTATTACCAGCTGAATCTCACCTCAATACCACGGATCACGGGAGTCTCATCATTTGAAGAGGCTTTTGAAAAGCTCTATTCCAGGCATTTCGATCTGATCATTATAATGGTAGGAGTTGACAGGAAGACTCCCATGGAGATTGCATCCAGGCTTAAATCGCTTTACAGGTATATTCCCATTTACCTTCTGCTGAACAATAACCAGTATGTTGGTTACTTCCAGGCAGAGCAGCGCAAGACAAGCCTTATTGACAATGTTTTCGTCTGGAATGGTGACTCCAGGATCTTCTTTGCGATGGTGAAGCAGCTGGAAGACTTTGTAAACGCAGATAATGACACCAGGGTTGGTTACAGCCGCATAATCCTGCTTGTTGAAGACTCGGCCAAATATTACTCCCGTTACATCCCGGTCCTGTATCACTGCGTAATGGAGCAGACAAGGCGCATAATTGAGGATGTAAGCACAATGGATGAGTTATACAAGGTACTGAGGTTAAGGGTCAGGCCGAAGATCCTCATGGCCTCAAACTACGAGGAAGCATTGCAGATATTTGATAAATACAAGGACTATTTCCTGTGCCTCATTACCGACGTAAAGTTCGAAAAGAACTCAAGATTCGATGAAAAGGCGGGGTTTGACCTGGTGCGGCACGTCAAGTCAGAGATACCGGATCTCCCGACAATTATTCAGTCGTCAGACCGCAGCAATGAGATGATGGCAAAGGAACTCAACTGTGTCTTCATCTACAAAAATTCAGACACTCTTGCCCAGGATATCAGGAATTTCATTAGTTTCAATCTCGGGTTTGGTGATTTCATATACCAGGATGAGACAGGCAAGGCCATTGGTACGGCAAAGAACATGAATGAGTTTGAGCAGCAGTTGCAGTCTATTCCGACAGAGACACTCCTCTATCATGCCAGCCGCAATCACTTTTCGCTGTGGCTTACTGCAAGGGGTGAAATACAGCTGGCCCGTGAAATAGCCCCGAAAAAGATCAGTGATTTCAAAAACCCTGAAGCACTTCGTGACTACCTTGTAAAGATAGTCCGGCAGCTTAAGTTCGAAAAGAACAAGGGTAAGATTGTCGAGTTTGACGAGACTCTTATTACCGAGGAGAGCAATATAATTCAGCTGGCTCCCGGAGCACTTGGAGGAAAGGGAAGGGGGCTGGCTTTTATCCATACCCTCATCTACAATTTTGATATCTCCAATTATGTCCCCGGCATCAATATCAGGGCGCCAAGGACATTTATAATCGGCACCGGCGAGTATGAAGATTTCCTCGATAACAACAGGCTCAGAAGCAGGGTCTACTCCGAGACCAGTTATGAAAGGATAAAGGAACTTTTCATAAACGGGAAGTTGTCGTCACAGCTTGAAAAGAAACTCAGGATAATCCTTGGAAAGATCAGCAAGCCACTGGCTGTAAGATCATCAGGTCTATTCGAAGATTCCCTTATGCAGCCGTTTGCCGGGATTTTCGAAACCTACCTTCTGCCCGACAGCAACAGTGACATCGAGGTTCGCCTTAAGCAGCTTACCGATGCCATAAAGCTTGTTTATGCTTCTGTATTTTCCGAGACTGCCAGGGGTTATATCAGTGCAATCAACTACAAGATTGAGGAGGAGAAAATGGCAGTCATAATCCAGGAGGTTGTGGGAGAGCAGTACGAAGACTATTATTATCCGCATATAAGCGGTGTAAGCCAGTCATACAACTATTATCCTTACGGGTACATGCAGCCCGAGGATGGTTTTGCCGTGATTGCTGTCGGGCTGGGCACTTATGTAGTTGAGGGAGAAAAAGCATTCCGGTTTTCACCCAAATACCCTGCCCTCGAGAACAACACCCCCAAGGACCAGTACCTTAACTCACAGGTCGAGTTTTATGCTATTGACCTGAGAAAGAAGGATTTAAATCTCATGGAGGGAGATACTGCAGGTTTGGTACGTCTCACGATCGAGGACGCCGAACGGCATGGAGTCCTCAACCATTGCGCATCTGTTTACTCTGCCGAGGCGGGAACCATATACCCGGGGATAGACAGGGCGGGTCCCAGGGTGGTGAATTTTGCCGATATTCTTAAATATGAATATATTCCTCTCTCCAAATCACTTGTTGAGATTCTTGATATAGTCAAGGAAGCCCTCGGCACTCCGGTGGAGATCGAATTTGCAATTGACCTGACCAGGGACAGTCAGTACAAGGCCTCTTTCTACCTGTTGCAGATAAAGCCTATTATCGGCGCATCAATTGATTACGAGGTCAATATGGATGAAATTGACCGGTCACACATCCTTCTTTACACTGAAAAGAGCATGGGTAACGGCCTGATAAATGATATCAGGGATGTCATTTACGTTGACAGGGACACCTTTGACAAGTCAAAAACGCTTGAGATTGCTGCCGAGGTTGATGCCTTCAACCAGGAGATGATAAAAGAGGGCAGGCAGTATATTCTAATCGGGCCAGGCAGATGGGGTACCCGTGACAGGTGGATAGGCATCCCGGTGACATGGCCGCAGATATGCAATGCTAAGGTTATAATCGAAACCAGCCTGGAGGAGTTTCCTCTCGATGCTTCCTCCGGATCCCATTTTTTCCACAATGTTACCTCAATGAATGTCGGGTATTTTTCTATCCAGCACCGTGACAGGAATACTGTTCTTGACTGGGATCTCCTGGCAAGGCAGAAGGCAGTATCAAAAAAGCAATTTGTGACACGGGTTCAGTTCGGTGAAAACCTGTCAGTCAAAATGGACGGCAAAAAGCGGATTGCCGTAATAACCTGGAAGTGACAGGAAGTTTACAGTTCCTTCTGGTAGATCCTGTATTTCTTGACAACCTTGCAACCGATCCGTTCGTATTCACCTCTCATCCGGAGGTTGTCTTCGAGGACGAGGTGGCTGTCAATTGTCTCCATTCTGCTGTTGACTGCATCCTTGAGTATCTTCACGCCCATCAGGACATCTATGCCCTTGCCCCTGAACTCCTTTTTGACACCGCCGAGCATCATCATCAGCTTTCTTGAACGTTTTGACTCCCTGAGGATCCTGAAGATGCCGAACGGGAGAAGTCTTCCCCTGCAAGCTTTAATACCTGCGCTCAGGTCTGGCATCCCTATTGCAAAACCAATTATCTCTCCGTCTTTTTTAACCGCCTTGATGAATTTCGGGTCTAGTATAGGGAGGTAGCGTGCCGCGAAATCCCTTTTCTCCTTGTCATTCAGCGGAACAAACCCGTAGATCTCCGCGAAAGTGTCATTCATCAGCTCAAGGATTGGAATTATATATGGTTTCAGCTGCTTTTTACTTTTGAATTCGATTATATCGAACTCCCTGCCTTTGGTTATCCTGTCAAGGACCCGTTCATACACAACCGGGAACACCCTGGGTATTTCTCCAAGGTAGTTTACCAGGTCGATTTTTTTGGCATATCCCTCATTTTCAATCAGCTCAGCCATGTATGGCGAGTTATTGGCGGCAGTAATGAACAGCGGGTACTGGAATCCTTCAATCTGGAATCCCTGAGGGTCCTTGTCGGAAAAACCAAGGGGCCCGACGAGCCTGGACATGCCGTTTTGTTTCGCCCACTGTTCGATGTGGCTGATCAGGGCGTGAAAGACGTCAGGGTCATTGTAGCACTCCATAAAACAGAAACGTCCGTGGTTCTCGTGGTTGATCTCGTTATACCTCCGGTTGATGATTCCCATTATCCTTCCCACGGGCTTTCTGTCCCTGTAGGCTGTCAGGAGGAGGGCGTCAGCATAACCGTATGATTTGTTTTTCTTTTTGTCATACAGTTCCCACTCATCCATGTAGATTGGCGGAAGCCAGTCAGGTTCGTTCCTGTGAACCTTTTCAGGCAGATAGATGAAATCACGGAGATCCTTGCGCGTGATCACCTCTTTTACGAAAATTTCTCCCATGTCAGTCAGGTTGGGTTGTGATAAAGATAGTTTAAGTTTTCTCTTTGGGTTCCTTTTTGTCAATATCATCAGCAACTCTGAGCAACCGCCTGGTATCAAGGATATTGACAGAAAAGAGCGCAATTACCACAACAAAAGCGGAGTAGTTGAGTGATCCCGGAAGAAGAACCTCAGCGATCATTATCAGTCCGATGACAATTCTGACCTCTGTGGGTCCCATTTTCCCCGAGTCAATTGAATACCTGCCCGTGATATAGAGTCTTATAAGTGCAATTATAATTTCCCATCCGTAGAGGACCACAAATCCATAACCCAGCATTTTCCAGGGGCCTTCAGCATAGATTATGTAACCCAGTCCTATCAGTATTATGCTTAACCAGTCAATTGTGATATCAAGAGTAAATCCGTATTTTCTTCTCGGCTTGTTCCTGAAGTAGGCAAGCCTTCCGTCAAGGGAATCCCCGAACCAGCTTATAGCAAACCCCAGCAATCCCAGCAGGAGGAAGCTCCTGCTGAAGAACGAGGCAAGGACGAAGCTGGCACAAACGATCATATTTCCGAAGAATCCGATACCTGTCAGCATATTTGATGTGATGAAGGACGGGATCCGCTGTACCAGCCATGAGATTGCCATTTCCTCCTGTTTCTTCAGGAGGTTGGTCCTTGTTCTGTCACCGAACACATTCCTTAGAACCTCGCCGTTGAAAAGAGACCTAAGGTTATTCCTGTTGGGTTTCCTTACTGCCATGGCGTAGAATTTAGCTTCTAAGTTATATTAAATTACCAGGAACAAAATGTTCCGGTACAGGCATTTCATATACTTTTTTCCTGAGATATTCACCCAGTGAAGAGGGATCCGGTAAGTTTGACTGTTCTTCGACGCTTATCAGTTCACCGATACCGATTCTATGCTGACTCCCCCTTTTGTTAAACACTTCTGACGGCAGTCTCAGCAGCCTTACCCTCCAGTTGATAAGTCCGAGGAAGTAAAAGAAAGCCGAGTTCATGTCGAAAAACCTGATTGGCAATACGGGAACTTTGACAGAGTGGATCAGGTGGAGTATGCTATCCTGCCAGGGGCGGTCCCTGACTTTCATGTCTTTCAGGCTGAAATCGGATACAGCTCCCGAGGGGAAGAATCCCAGGGGATGCCCTGCATTAATATGTGCGATGGCTTCCCTGATACCCCTGATGCTGGCGGCTTTGATGCCGGTCTTTTTATTGCCTGTCGGCACCACGGGAATGAAGTTGCAATCGAGGGTTTTTACAAGTGAGAGCAGTTTGTTGACAATGAATTTATAATCGGGCCTTATCCTGGCCATCATATCAATTGTCATAATTCCGTCGAGCCCTCCGTAAGGATGGTTTGACACGGTAATAAAGGCACCAACGGGAAGGTTTTTCAGTCTTTCGGGATTGCCAACCATGTACATGACTCCTACATCTTTAAGCAACCTGGAAGTGAATTCGGGCCCACTCCATGCTCCTGAATTGTCGTATACCCTGTTGACTTTGTCGATTGCCAGAAATCTGATCATCCACTCAGCAAAGCGCTGTCCCCTGGCGCCTCTGAAAATGAATGACAACGGTTCGAGATCTTTTGGCTCAATTACCTTCATGGCGTAAAATCCAAATTTACTAATTAATAATCATCAAACCATGCCGGCTTAATTGTTGCAATCCCGTGAAGGATGAGCAATGAAATGGAATTCGTGTTTCAAAAACGATATATTTGGAACCATCTTTCCCGTATGACATTAAACATCTGTAAAACTTAAACCGATGAAAAAGCTTTACCTGGCCATGGCCGCAGTTGCCACACTGGTTTTATCGTGTCAGACTGCCGTGACAGAAGGGCCGACCGATCTGACGAAAAACAGCATTATTCCAAGACCGGTTTCAGTTACTTCTTCCGGAGGGTCGTTCGTGCTGACTTCCGGGAGTGACATAGTTATTATGCCCGGAAGCCCTGCAGAGGTAGCCGGTATAGGCAGCATTCTTGCGGGTAAACTTAATCCATCAACAGGCCTGGGGGTTGAGGTGATCACTGACGGACGCAGACCGGGTAAGGGAGACATTCTGCTTGCCATTGGCGAAGTTGATTCGGTTCCGGGTGACGAGGGCTATGAGCTTGTTATTACGGAGAAGCTGATTACACTGACTGCAGCCAGGCCTGCAGGATTATTCCGCGGCATTCAGACAATCAGGCAGCTGTTACCGCCCGAGATTGAATCTGATACGGTTCAGCCAGGACCATGGACAATACCCACCGGCACAATACGTGACTGGCCTGAATACGGGCATCGGGGGGAGATGCTTGACGTTGCGCGTCACTTCTTCGGTCAGGACGACGTAAAGAGGTTTATAGATCACCTGGCACTTTATAAAATGAATGTTCTTCACCTGCATCTATCCGATGATCAGGGGTGGCGGATAGAGATCAAATCATGGCCCAACCTGACGGCACAGGGTGGCAAAACAGAGGTTGGAGGTGGAGAAGGAGGATTTTTCACCCAGGAGGAGTATTCAGAGATTGTTAAATATGCCGGCGAGAGGTATATAACAATTATACCCGAGATAGACATGCCGGGCCACACAAACGCAGCGCTCTCATCATATCCTGAGCTTAACAGTGACGGAAAGGCAAGGGAGCCTTATACAGGAACCGACGTCGGATTCAGTTCGCTTGACACCCGATCGGAAATCACCTACCGGTTTGTTGACGATGTTGTCCGCGAGATCGCTGGACTTACTCCGGGTGAGTATTTTCATATTGGAGGTGACGAGTCACATTCCACCAAAATAGATGATTACATATACTTTGTAAACAAGGTACAGGATATAGTTGAATCACACGGCAAGAGGGTAACGGGATGGGATGAAATAGCCCATGCCACACTGAAACCCAACACGGTAGTCCAGTACTGGGCGCGGGCGGCAAATGCTGTGAAGGGTATTGACCAGGGCGCTAAAGTGCTAATGTCGCCCTGCAAGTATGCATATACTGACATGAAATATGATTCAACCACAGTCCCGGGATTGAGCTGGGCGGCCTACATAGAGGTGGATGATGCCTACAACTGGGATCCGGCCACGCTGGTGCCGGAGATCGGCAGGGAAAATATAGTCGGGGTGCAGGCACCGCTGTGGGCTGAGACAATATCCACGTTCAGTGAAGCTGAATATCTTATTTTCCCGCGTCTTCCGGGATATGCTGAGGTTGGATGGACTCCTTCGGAGATGAGATCATGGGATGAATACCGCGTTCGTCTGGCTGCCCAGGGGAAGAGAATGGAGATACTTGGTATCGGATTTTACCGATCTCCTCTTATTGAATGGGATCAGCCGGCCAGGTAATGGATGTCACACCCGAACAATACAGACTGAAAATTAATCATTGAAATATCATGGAATTTTTACTTGAGGGTATCACCAATATCACGTGGCAGCAGGCAGTGATGTGGGTTATCGGGGCGCTGCTGATTTATCTTGCAATTGCGAAACAGCTTGAACCGTCTCTACTGTTGCCAATGGGATTCGGGGCTATCCTTGTCAACCTCCCGCTGTCAGGGGCGCTGAACCAGACCTTATCCGGGATAGGAGAGGTGACCGGCATTCTTGACTGGATGTTCAGGGTAGGTATAGAGGCGTCAGAAGCGATGCCGTTGTTACTTTTCATAGGTATTGGGGCAATGATCGATTTCGGTCCGCTGCTCTCCAATCCGAGGCTTCTGCTTTTCGGCGCTGCGGCGCAGTTCGGTATTTTCGCAACTGTGATTGCTTCCGTTCTGCTGGGCTTCGATCTCAGGGATGCCGCCTCTATCGGGATAATAGGAGCAGCTGACGGCCCTACCTCCATCCTGGTATCACAGGTGCTGAAAAGTGATTACATCGGACCTATTGCCATAGCAGCATACTCATACATGGCACTGGTTCCCATAATACAGCCCTTTGCCATCAGGATGTGCACCACTGAGAAAGAGCGGAAGATCAGGATGAATTATAATCCGAAGAGCGTTTCACGGCTGACAAGGATACTGTTCCCGATTTCGGTCACCATAATCGCGGGTTTGGTGGCTCCGGCATCTATTGCCCTGGTGGGTTTCCTTATGTTTGGTAACCTTATAAGGGAGTGCGGGGTGCTTAAGTCATTGTCTGACAGCGCACAGAAGGAACTGGTGAACCTGATTACACTGCTCCTGGGAATAACAATTGCAGCAAGCATGCAGGCCGAAAAATTTGTGGCACTTGATACTATCAAGATAATGGGACTCGGATTGCTTGCATTCGTTTTTGACACTATTGCCGGTGCCTCATTTGCCAAGCTTCTCAATCTGTTCCTTAAGGAAAAAATCAACCCGATGGTTGGAGCCGCAGGGATTTCGGCATTTCCCATGTCATCGCGTGTCATCCAGAGACTGGGCCTGGAGGCTGATCCGACAAACCACCTGCTTATGCACGCAGCAGGCGCAAACGTTTCAGGTCAGATTGCCAGTGTAATTGCCGGCGGCGTGATTATCGGCCTCGTACCCGGATTACTGTAAAGGAGGTGAATTATGAATCCAGATGTCTTTAAGTCGCTTGATCTTATGGGGAAGGGCATGACAGCCATCTTCGTTGTCATTATAGTCATTTACGTGGCCGTTCACCTGATCCTAGTTGTAACAGGCGGACGAAAGAAAAAAACAGCGGAATAGACGCTTCATTCAAACGATCCGTGGTGACTGCATTTTCCGGCTCGTCAGCCTGTTATTTAATCTGGCAGGATAGTCAGAAAATTTCACTATTTTTATAAGGCCGTTTTTCCCTTCATGGGGCTTTCGGCATATGTCGGACCAATCAGTGATTGTATGAAAAAAGCACTTTTACTGATTCTTGTGACCATCGCGGCGTCATGCAGTCAGGTGAGGAAGGGTTCTTCAGCAATACCTGAAGATGACCTGATAATCACCAGGAAGTATGTGGGCGATTTCATCGAGTACCGCCATACGGGGCCTGAGAATTATGAAGGCCCGAACATTATCTGGATCAAGACCACCATGGAGGATCAGTACGGGAAAATATCAGCCTACGGACGCAAATGTGACTTCACCGGTGGCGACAGGCTTTATCTCAGAAGAAAGTTTTACAGCCCCGGGATTGTTTCCGGTTACTGGGTTTATGTTATAGAAAATGACCAGTCAGTCTCCTATCGTGCCACTGACCTTCAGCATGACCGTGAGGTGTACATCAGAACATGGTTTGAATGACTCTCATCTTATGCTGATATAAATGAAAAGCACAATTCTCACTGCATTTCAGAAATTTGACCGTGCACAGAGTCTTGGCGGTGTACTGCTTTTTGGTGCAACGATCCTGGCGCTTATAATTGCAAATTCCCGGCTGGGCGATTTCTATGACACACTACGGGAGGCTACTGTTGGTTTCGAAGCGGGCAGCTTCAGCCTGAAGAAGCCGTTGCTGCTGTGGGTCAATGACGGCCTTATGGCCATTTTCTTTTTCATGATCGGACTGGAGATCAAGAGGGAGCTGATGATAGGTGAGCTGAACTCACCCTCGAAGGCGGCCCTTCCTCTTATTGCCGCCCTTGGAGGGATGCTAGTTCCGGTGGTTTTTTACCTCATTCTGAACAGAAACCCTCAGGCATCACATGGATGGGGCATACCGATGGCCACTGACATAGCCTTTTCTCTTGCCATTCTGAAGCTGCTGGGCAACAGGGTTCCTGTCGGTCTGAAGGTTTTCCTCGCGGCTTTTGCAATAATAGATGACATAGGCGCCGTTCTGGTCATAGCCCTGTTCTACAGTGCCTCAATCGATTGGATGAGCCTTCTCTGGGCAGCAATACCGATGGCACTGCTCGTATTCCTTAATCTGAAGAACCTTTTTCCTAAGTACATTCATCTTGCATGCGGCATAATTATCTGGTATTTCTTTCTCAAATCCGGAATCCATCCCACCATTGCCGGGGTAATGCTTGCATTTACGGTTCCTCTCAGGCAGAAGACGGATGCTCACACCTTTACCCGGGAGATGTGCCGGATTGCGGATGAATTCAGAGAGCATGATTCTGACCGGACCCCCCTGCTCACTGCCGGGCAGATAGAAAGGATAGATGACATAGAACAGTGGACGGAAAAGGTGCAGTCGCCCCTGCAGCATCTTGAGCATGTGCTGCACAGGTGGGTAGCCATGTTCATCATGCCTGTTTTTGCATTTTTCAATGCCGGTGTTGCTTTCAGTTCCGGTATGGATCCGGATTTCCCGCTGATCACAACGCTTGCTCTTAGTCTCTTCCTTGGCAAAACGATCGGAGTGACCCTCTTCTCATTCGCTGGCCTGAGGCTTAATCTGGCCAGCCTGCCGCAGGGAGTCACATTTGGCCAGATATTCGGCACTGCAATGCTTGCAGGAGTCGGATTCACAATGTCAATGTTCATTGCCAGCCTGGCATTCTCTGGCGCTGCAACCCTGATGGATTCGGCGAAGATTGGCATAATGACCGGCTCTCTGGTTTCAGGTATTGCTGGCTACCTTATGCTCAGGTTCTGCAGAAGGAAGAATACACAAACCCTCGTCAGCTGAGGCAAATGATGGAGAGAAACTATACTCTCTACTTCATTGCCCTTATTCCGGGTAAGGAGTTAAGGGACAGGGTACGCGTTGTCAAGGAGAGGATGAAGGCTGACTACAACGCCGGTCATGCACTCAAATCTCCTGCTCATATTACACTGCAGATGCCTTTCAAAAGGAACAGCAGAGATGAATCTGCCATCTCTGAAGCTCTTGATAAATTTGCTGCTGAAGAAACTCCCTTTGCTGTAAGGCTGAATGGCTTTGGCTGCTTCGCCCCGAGGGTCATTTTCATCAGGATAGAGGATCCGGATCCGGTAAAGTCAATCCATGGCCGGTTGAAAGGAATTCTGGCCGATGAACTTGGATTTCCTGTCAGCGAGATTATGAATGTTGTACAGCCCCACATAACCGTAGCCACGCGCGATCTTACAAAAGAGGCATTCAGGGAAGCGTGGCCTGAGTTTCAGAATGAGGAATTCAGGGGTACTTTTGAAGTTAACAGTCTCTTTCTGCTGAAGCATAACGGGAAAAACTGGGATATACTAAAGGAATTTCCATTCAGAAAAAATGGATAGAAGGAGATTTATTTCAGGAAGCGCCATGGCTGCTGCAGGATGCATGACAATACGTCCGCTTGCAGTCTTTGCCGGGCCTGCGGGCCCGGCGGGATCCGCGGTGCCTGCCGGAGAGACGGGTGCAGCTGGTCTGACAGGCCCGGATAATGCCATCGCGGGAGGGAGCAGCCTCTTTGAGCTGTTCCGGAATCCTTCATCAGGATACCACCCTTTCGTCAGGTGGTGGTGGAACGGAAACAAGGTCGAGACAGATGAACTCATCAGGGAATTGCACCTTCTGAAGGCAGCAGGCATAGGCGGTGTTGAGATTAATCCGGTAGCATTCCCGTCCCGTTCTGACGGCGATGATCTTGGAAAAACTTCCCTTGAATGGCTGAGCGGGAAGTGGTGCGATATGCTGAATGATGTTTTCGCCGAAGCGAAGAAGCTTGATATGACCTGCGACCTGATTGTCGGTTCAGGCTGGCCTTTCGGTTCAGAGAATACAGGTGAGGAGGAGAGGTCACAGATAGTTGTAGTTGCCGTACGGAAGGTCAGCGGTCCTGCGGAGTTGTCAATTTCACGTGAAGAAATCTTCCTGGAGGCCGGCCCTGCCATCAGCAATGCATGGCCCGGCAGAAAGCCAGCGCTCATTTCAATGATGCTGGTGCCTGACCCTATCACTTCAACCGATGAGATTACGGATCTCTCAGACAGGGCAGGTGAGGAGTTCTTCGACCTGTTCATACCTGAAGGTAATTATGCACTCTGCGCTATTGTGCAGGTCACGGGATTCATGCAGGTGATCAATGGTGCCCCGGGAGCAAGTGGCCCGGTCATCGATCATTTCAGCAGGGACGCAGTCAGCAGGTTCCTGGAAAGGATGTCTGAATCGATTGAACCCGTGACCGGTCCTCTTTCCGGGCACCTGCGGGCTCTATTTACCGACAGTATGGAGCTCGAGGGCTCCAACTGGACCGGTGACATGAGGGAGGAGTTTTTCAGACGGAGGGGTTATGATATTTTCCCTTACCTGCCATTTGTTCTCTTCAGGACAGGTTCCATGGGCAATGTGACAGACTGGAAATACGGTGTGGAAACAGGCCCTGCACTAAAGGATATGATCTGCCGCATGCGGTATGATTTTGAGAAGACAAAGGCAGAACTCCTTGAGGAGCGGTTCATGCAGGCATTTGCAGGTTGGTGCAGGAAGCTGGGGGTCAGCTCGCGCATGCAGGCTTACGGCAGAGGCTTCTTCCCGCTGGAGAGCAGCATGCTTGTTGACATCCCGGAAGGAGAATCATGGACCATGAACTGGCTGAAACACAGGATAGGGGAGGAGATGCCGGAGAGCGACTACCGCCGCGGCAGGGCCTATACAATGGTTAACAAGTACGTCTCATCCGCAGCCCACCTGTCCGGCAAAAGGCTGATAAGCTGCGAGGAGATGACAGACACTTACACTGTCTTCAATACTTCACTTGAAAACCTGAAGATCGGCAGTGACCAGAGCATTATCTCCGGTGTTACACATTCGGTATTCCATGGATTCAACTACTCGCCGCCCGAGGCTCCCTGGCCGGGATGGATAAGGTATGGCGGCTATTTCAACGAGAACAACAACTGGTGGCCTCATTTTCACCTGCTGAATCAATACAAAGCAAGGCTGTCAGCACTGCTGCAGAACTGTGACATGTATGCAGATATTGCACTTCTGCCCCCAATGGCTGACATGTGGAGCCTCATCGGGATGCAAAATGAGCCTTTTCCTTCAGTGCTGCACGCTGAACATCTCTCACTTGTATGGGAAGCGATAACAAAAAACGGCAGCGGATGTGACTATATCTCCGAAAGAATCCTGCGGGACGCCTCTGTTGAAGGAAAGAAGCTCTGCTATGGTCCCCGGAAGTATCATACACTGTTTCTTGTAAGCGTGGAGAGCCTCTCTCCTGACAGCGCCCGCAAGATGCTGCAGCTTGTGAGAGCGGGAGGAAGGATTTTCTGCATCGGAACGGTTCCTTCAAAATCAACCGGCTGGAGTAACCATGAAAGTAATGATGGTGAGGTGAAACTCCTTGTTGAGAAGATGAAAGCATATCCCAACCGGTTTATTGTGCTTGAAAAGCCGGAAAAGGACTTTATTGGATGGTACAGGACTGTTCAGGAGCGGTACCGGATTGATCCGTGGATCAGGATTGAAACACCTGATCCTTTCCTGATGCAGTCAAGATACAGTGCTGATGACGGATCGGAGTATGTGTTTATGATTAATTCCAATCTTCATGAATCACGCAACACACGGGTGCATTTCTCCGCCGGACTGATCCGCAGGCATAACTGCTCCGTATGGAATCCGGAGACGGGAGGGAGAATGAGGGTACAGCCTGATCATGATGGTGGTGTTTCACTCGAAATGGGCCCGGCGGAATCACTGGTATTTGCATTTGACAGGGAGAAGCCAGAGGAGGAGTGGAGACCACTGCCTGTGAGCGGAAGGGACACGTTGTTGTTCGACCGCGGCTGGACGGCCGGATTCAGGCACTGCCGCGACGGCTCTGTGAAGGAGGTGAATATTGACAGGCTGACAGACCTCAAGGAAATGCCGGAGTTTGTTTATTTTTCAGGGACCGTGACATACCACACCACCATGGAATGCATAGACCCGGAAGGTATGATTCTCAACCTCGGTAAGGTTTACGGAACCTCTGAGCTGAAAATAAACGGAGTGAGCTGCGGAATTAAATGGTACGGCCGGCGGATCTTCAGCATCGAAAAATACCTGAAGCCGGGAATCAACTATATTGAGGTCATCGTCACCACCTCAATGGGAAATTACATGAAATCACTGACTGACAATCCAGTTGCACAGTACTGGACGAATGCCGGGACAAAAAATCAGCCCCTGCAGTCGATGGGTATGACTGGACCTGTCAGTTGCTATAAAACATGACATGAAAAAAGGCACTATCTTATTGCTGGCGGCCCTGGCGGCTTTCTCCGGTCAGCTTCACGCGAAGGACTACAATGCATCGATGTTTGGCGCAAAGTCAAACGGGACAACACTCAACACCAGCTCTATCCAGAAGGGTATTGACTACATCAGTGAGAACGGTGGCGGCAGGCTGGTCTTCTATGTGGGACGGTACCTCACAGGAACCATATACCTTAAATCAAATGTCATGATCCATCTTGAGGAGGGGGCTATCCTGGTGGGCTCAACCAATCCTTTCGATTATGAGAGGAATTTCAACTGGACCGCCCTGATATTTGCGCTCGACCAGGAAAACATAGGGATCACCGGCAAGGGAGTGATTGACGGACAGGGCTTCCAGGTGGCTACAAACCTCGTTGACATGATACACAAGGGTGTTGTGAAGGATCCGCTGAAGTACGACCGGCCCAACGAGACTATCCGACCTCAGAACATTTATTTCAGGGGATGCCGGAACATAGTGATCAGGGATATCAACCTGAGGGATCCCGGCAGCTGGAACCAGCAATACGATCAGTGCCGGAACCTTGTAATAGACAATATAAGGGTAGACAGCAAGTCATACTGGAACAATGATGGTGTTGACATCGTGGACTGTGACAGCGTGGTGGTTTCCAATTCATACTTTGATGCTGCGGATGACGGCATCTGCCTTAAATCGCACAGTGCTGACTTCGCCTGCCAGAATGTTTTTATCCATAACAACACGGTCAGGACCAGCGCCAACGGGATCAAGTTCGGCACGGTGGGACACGGCGGTTTTCGCAACATACGAATAATCAATAATCTGGTATTTGACACCTACAGGTCGGCTCTGACTTTTGCAGCTGTTGACGGAGGGTTCGTCGAAAATATCGTGGTTGACAGTCTGCGTTCCCTGAACACAGGCAATGTCATTTTCCTGAGGATAGGTGAACGGCGTGCCGGCAAGAAAGGGAGGATGAACGGGGTGACTATATCCAACGTATATGCCGAGGTACCGGCAACCAAACCTGATGCCGGCTACAACTACGAGGGGCCTGTTGAGGATCTGCCACGAAACATATCTCCCTCGGCAATTGTCGGCATGCCTGATGCCATGATTGAGAACATTACCCTGAAGAATATAGAGATACATTATCCCGGAGGAGGGAATCCGCACTATGCGAAGGTCGGTCTCGACGAGCTGGACAAGGTGCCAGAACTTGCCTCAAACTACCCGGAGTTTTCGATGTTTAAGGAACTTCCGGCATGGGGTTTTTACATCAGGCATGCCAGGGGGATTTCGATGGAGAATGTGAAATTGGTCTGCGAAAAGAAGGATTACCGCACCGCGGTTGTGCTTGATGATGTACAAGGTGCTTCTTTCAGGAACCTGCAGGTCACTGAACCGGGAGGCAAAAAAGATGGGATCTTTTCCTACAGGTCGACGGAAATTGAAATAAAGAAATAGCGTGTAAATGCCTGGCCGGTGATCTGACAAATGAAAACAAACCCCCTGACCATTGACTACTCCCCTTTCTGCCACAGGGGTGCCACTTACAAGGCTGAATATGTTTCTCTTCCGACAGGAGTTGAGCTGCTTTCGGTAGTCTTCTCGCCGCCACAGAATGCGAATGCACCTGTAATCCTTTTTATTCCCGGATTTGTTTCGCTGATTGAAAACTTCAGGGAGACGCTTGTGGAGCTTACGCGCACCCATACTGTATACTATGTCGAAACCCGCGAAAAAAGCACTGCCAGAATCAACCCTGGTCACCGTTTTTCTGCTGATGAAATAACCTCCGACATAGTTCATTTCGTACAGCTCAGGATTCCCGGCTCGTATGTAATGGCGGGGTATTCACTGGGAGCCACGGTTATTGCCGAGGCCTTTCCCCTTCTTCAGAGAAAGCCTGAAGCAGTGCTCCTGATTGAGCCCAACAGTTCCTTTCCCTTTAAAGGTATCGCTCTTTTGCTGGCGAGGCTGGCACCGTATATATACAGGCCTTTGGTGCCTTTTGTGAAATGGTATATGAGAACCTTCATCATAGATATCAGGACTGACCTGGAGATGTATCTGATCAATTGCAGGAATCTCGATACAGCTGATCCCGGAAGGTTGGGAATGGCCGTCAGACAGCTCAGCCGTTACAGGATGAACGGGTGTCTTGAACAGATATCTGTTCCTGCGCTTGTTGTGGTGGCCTCAAAGGACCGTTTCCACAGTCATGGCGAAGGCACGGAGATAGCCGCTCACATACCTGGCGCACGCTGCATGGATCTGGAAGACAACAAAAGAACCCACAGCGCTGAAATGGGCCGTGAGATCCGGAGTTTTATTTCTTCTCCGGAAGGAATACCAATTCGAGAAGATCTGCCTCAGACAGGAATTTCTTTGTCGCCTTCTTCATCTTCTTAACTGTAAGTTTGTTAAGAATGTCAGCATAGTTCCGGCTGTCATTGATGTCAATACCGTTAAGGTAATATGAACTGACAGCGTTTGCCCAGTAGCTGTTGTGCTGCTGAGCTTCTTCGCGGGTTTTGAGCAGGTTGCTTACAGTTTTGTCGAGGTCAACCTGCCTGGGGCCCTTTTTGGCAATTGCGTCAAGTTCCGCATAGATTATTTTCTTAAGCTCGGAAGCTCTCTCCGGATCACACTCGAAGGCTATCAGTAGTGTTGCTTTTTCCTCCGGTCTTTTCTGAGATCCGGCATTGAGGCTTACACCGTAGGTTCCTCCCTGTTCCTCCCTGACTTTTTCGGTATAGACCAGGTCAAGAATTCCTTTCAGCACATCCAGGGAAAGGTAACCTGCCGGTTTGTATTCTGCATCTGCTGAATAGTTTATAACAACTGTGGCCTTGGGAACAGTGAGCGGGATGAAGATGTCTTTTTTGACAGTTCCTTCAGGCTGGTCCATGCCCAGGTTCCTGTATGATTCAGTCTGGTATTTTGACGGGAGTGATCCGATATACAGCTTTGCCATATCACGGGCCACTGCTTCATCCACATTGCCTGTAATGAAGAATGTGAATGAAGAAGCATCATCAAAAGCTGTTTTATAGATATAATTTATGTCATCATAGTTAATGCGTTTCATAGATTCAGGAGTCAGAAGGAATGTCCTGGGATGGTAGTTGGTCATGTTCATCGAGAGGCTGTCAGACATGATTTTGTTGGGGTCTTTCTGCATCATCGTGATCACCATGGTAAATCTTCCGATAATGGCATCATATGCCTCTTTGTTGAAGTTGGGGCGTGCGAAGCGAAGGTAGAGCAGTTGCATCATTGTCTCGAAATCCTTCGGTGTTGAAGAGCCGCTGATTGTCTGACTTGTCTCCTGGATACCGAGAGAAACGGATGCCTTTTTCCCGGCCAGCATCTTTGTCAGGGCTACGTTGTCAAATTCTCCTGCCCCGTACATCGATATTACCTGCGGGAAAAGGTTGAGGGCAGGTTCGAGTGAATCAGGGTAGAATGATGATCCGCCGAATGCGTATCCGCTGATTGTAACATTATCCTTTTCATAGTCGGCATGTTTGAATACCACCCTGGCTCCGTTGGAGAGGGTCCATTCGGTGGCACCGAACTGAGGCAGTGAAACGGTTTTTACTATCTCTGCTCCTTTCAGTTCTTCTGAGATAAGATCTGAACCGCCTGTGACATCTTCATAGGGTTTGATGTCGGCTGCTGCAACCTTCTCTAATATTGCCAGCGCCTCAGCCTCAGTCATGTGCTCCTTGTCAGCCGGTCCCTGGATACTGACAAACCTGTTGTCTTCAATGGCCAGTTCCCTGAGCCTTGAGGTTACCTCTTCAACTGTGATCTTCGGAAGGATTTCCTTATAGTAGTTATACTGCACATCCATTGACGGTATAGGTTCTCCGGTAAGAAAATGATCTCTTATCTGCGCTGCCCAGTCGTCATTGCTGATCTTGTCCTTCTGCTTGTAGAGATTCTCGAAGTTGGAGAGCATGTTGGCCTTCGCCCTCTCTAGTTCACCTTTTGTGAAGCCGTGGCGCCGTGCCCTCTCCAGCTCTGTGACGGCGGCTTCAAACCCTTTCGCTTCCTGACCGTCATTGGTGTAAGCAGCCACGTTAAGGGCGTTGTAGCTTCTTGGCAGTTCAGCGGAATAGCTGAGAGCTCCGGCAATGAAGGGCGGTGTACCTTTCTGTACTATCTCGCTGAAACGGTTACCCATCATAGTGTTCATAAGGGATGTGACAAATCCGTCACGTATGTAGTCCAGGTCTCTGGCTCTCTTATCCGGTTCCTGATCAAGGATGATGAGGCTCACAGTTGTCCTCGGGGCCTCGGGATCAGTGATGAGGAGATATTTTGTTCCCTTCTTTTCTGCGAGGAGGTTTTCCGGCCTGGGCAATGGATTCTCTATTGCGGGGATTGGAGAAAATATCTTTTTGATTTTAGCTTCCACTTCGTCGGGGCTAATGTCACCCACGATTGCAATAGCCTGCAGATCAGTGCGGTACCAGTCATGGTAAAAAGCCCTCAGCGTCTCTGGATCAAAGTTTTTGATGACTGCTGTGTCGCCGATTATATCACGTTTGGCATACATTGATCCTTCATAGACTACAGGCAGCATCTGTGTCAGCATTCTCCACTGGGCGTTTCGTCTGCTGCGCCATTCCTCCAATATAACGCCACGTTCCTTTTCTATTTCAGCCTCATCAAGAGTCAGAAAATCAGACCAGTCGGCAAGAATCATCAGGCATGTGTCGATCAGGCCCGGCTTATCAACCGGTACATCACTGAGGTTATAAACGGTTTCGTCAAAGCTGGTGTAGGCGTTGATATTGACACCGAAGGCCACGCCGTGCTTTTCGAGAGTGCTTAGAAGTGTTTTATCCGGGAAATGAAGGGTACCATTGAATGCCATATGTTCAAGGAAATGTGCCAGTCCGTTCTGGTTGTCCTTCTCGAGGATGGCGCCTACGTTCTGGATGATGTAGTAGCTGGCCCTGCCTGCGGGTTCCGTATTGTGACGGATGTAGTAGGTGAGTCCGTTTTCCAGTTTACCGATCCGGTAATCCGGATCAACAGGAACGGTTTTGTCAGCATTGCCCTGTGCAAACGCTGAGATGCTTACAACAACAATAATCAGGAAAGTAAAAGTCTTTTTCATGCTTGACAGATTTTCAGATTATGAGACATTGACAACACTTATTGATATCAAAATTAAATAAAAAAAACCATCGCACTGATGGTTTTCAGGTTTCTTTAAAGCAATTCCTAGAACAGTCCGTGCAGCTCAGCGTTAATCCTGTCAATCACTTCACTCAGGTGTTCCTTGTTTTCGGGGAAATCATAATAGTCTGCCTCCAGGATAAGCAGTTTTCCGAGTTTATATGATTCTATCCATGCCTCGTAGCGTTCATTGAGTCTTTTCAGGTAATCGAGCCTGATGGAGCTTTCGTATTCGCGTCCTCGTTTCTGAATCTGGTTGACAAGTGTGGGGACTGAAGCTCTCAGATAGAGCAGCAGGTCCGGCGGCTCCACGAGTGAGCTCATCAGTTTGAACAGGGTAAAGTAGTTCTCGAAGTCACGGGTTGACATCAGCCCCATTGCATGGAGGTTTGGTGCGAAGATATAGGCGTCTTCGTATATGGTTCGGTCCTGGACGATTGTGTTTTTTGCCTTTTTGATTTCGAGTACCTGGCTGAAGCGTGAGTTCAGGAAGTAGATCTGGAGGTTGAATGACCATCTCTGCATGTCTTCATAGAAATCATTCAGGTAAGGGTTGTCATCGACATCCTCATAGTGGGCTTGCCAGCCGTAATGTTTCGAAAGCAGTCCGGCCAGGGTTGTCTTGCCTGATCCGATGTTGCCTGCTATGGCTATATGCATATGAAATGACTGTTAAAATCCGTGTCTAAATATATGAAAAAGGGAGGGAGTAGTTCTCCCTGTTGATAAAAAGATTTCAGAGACCGGCTGTTTTCAGGACACTCTCAACGAACTCCCTGCTGTTGGACAGCCGCGGCATCTTGTTCTGCCCGCCGAGTTTGTCCCTTTCACTGAACCATTTGTAGAAGGTTCCCCTGGGAACAACTGTAATCCTGGGGCGGGCAAGTGTAAGATCCCTGTATCTTTTTGCCTCATAATCAGAGTTTAATGCTTTAAGGGTAGTGTCAAGAATTTCCGTGAAGTGTTCGGGGTCATCGGGCTCCCTGTCAAATTCGATCACCCATTCATGGGCCCCCCGGCTTTCGTCACCCATGTAGACCGGTCCTGCCGTATATTCGCTTATATGTGCGTTTGTCCCATGGCATGCCTTTTCAAGGGCTTTTTCAGCGTTGTCGATTATCACCTCTTCGCCGAAGGCGTTAATGAAGAATTTTGTTCGTCCGGTGATTCTTATCTTGTGAGGATAAAGGCTGGTGAACTCCACTGTGTCACCTATGGCATATCTCCACAGACCGCCGTCTGTTGAGATCACAATGGCGTAGTTAACCCCTCTTTCTACCTCTCCGATGCTGAGTGTGCGCGGATTATCAGTATCGTACTCATCTGCCCGTATAAACTCGTAGTAAACCCCGTAATCAAGCATGAGCAGCATCGAGCTGTCAGTGAGATCATCCTGGATTGCGAAGAATCCCTCGGAAGCGTTGTAGGTCTCCATGTAATTCATCTTCGGGTCAGGCAGGAGCTTTCTGTACTGCTCGCGATACGGCGCAAAACTGACACCGCCGTGGAAAAAAACTTCGAGGTTAGGCCATACCTGGTGAAGGTTTGTTTTGCCGGTAGTTTTCAGTATATGGCGTATCAGCACCAGGTACCATGAAGGGACACCTGACATGCTTGTGATATTCATATCAACCGTTTTCGCGGTGATCATCCTCATCTTTTCCTCGAAGTCCTCGATAAGGGCGATGCGCGCGGGGGGTGTACGTATCAGGTCAGCGTATGCCGGGGCGTTCTCAATAAGGATTGCTGAAAGGTCTCCGAACAGTGAATTGTTGCTGAAACTGTTTATCTGGTGGCTGCCCCCGAGAGTAAGTCCCTTGCCAAGGAAGATCCTGGTTTCAGGGTTTAGAGACGTATACAGTACGAGACAGTCTTTAGCCCCGCGGTAATGCGTGTCTTCAAGTGATTCACGGGTTATGGGAATGAACTTGCTTTTGGTGCTGGTTGTGCCGGATGACTTTGCAAACCATTTTACCTCGCCGGGCCAGAGAACATTTTTTTCGCCGGCCCTCAGCTTCTCTACCCATGGAATCATATCCTCGTATGTCTGTACTGCGACGTTCCGGCAGAATTGTTCATGTGTGGTTACTGATCCGTAACCGTGTTCCCTGCCCCATTCCGTGTCTCTTGATTGTGAAATAATCCTTGCCAGTACCTCCTGCTGGGATTCAGCAGGGTATTTCCTGAACAGGTCAATCTGTGAGAGGCGCTTGGTGTTGATCCATTTGATTACGGAAGGGATGAATGGCATCTGGTCAGTTTTGTTCAAAGATAGCTAAAGAATGCGGAGTTCACCTGAAAATCTCTTTCAGTACCTGAAGTGAGCGCATTTCCCTGATTCCGGGCAGGTGGAGCCTGTAGTACTTCAACATCCTGGCCAGCAGTTCGGTGCGTTCTTCTCCGGACAGCTGCAGCGAGGCCAGGTCTTCAGCGGGCATCTGCAGGAGCAGATTAAGCACCCGGGCTCCGGCCGGGTCGAGGCAGTCCTGGTGCATTGGCCGCAGGGGGGTAAACTGACCGGTCAGCATGTCAAAGTAGCAGCCGTTCATTTCTGTTCGTGTAGGGCCTATTCCTGCGTAGTCAGTAAATGCAACGAGGAACCAGAGATGGAAGTTGCTGATCCCGGAGGTCATCTCATCAAGATTCATTACAGATGATTCAATGAAATCAAACAACATTTTGTTCGCATCCTCTTCCCTGATTACGTTGTTCAGGAGCTCACTAATGAACATCGCCACGGAGGTCCTGCGAATATCGCCGTGAATCCTTTTCGGGATATAGGCAAGTGCCATTTCCTTCAGGTTATGCAACTCCCGGTTTTCGTAATAGTAAAGTTCCGTATTGAAGATATTCAGAGGCTGGAAGTAGTTGTACCTGGCGCTTCCCCGCTTAGAGGATATGCCTTTTACCATGACCGATAGGCGACCGTATTCCCGAGTATAGAAATGGGCTATCAGCGAGTTGTCTGAATATCTCACATGATGCAGCAGTATGGCTTTTGTCCTGGTCAGCATGGCCCGAAAGGTCACCTCAAAAGTATTAAAGTTTCATAACAGCATACTGCGAACACAGACTCTGAGTTTATAAGATTAGAATATTTATTTCAGGTCAGCCAAGATGGAATCAGCATCCAAAGATCAGCTTCTCAGGCGAATTGCCAGGCTTGTCCGGCAGAACAAGGAGCTGGAGGAGCAGGTAAAAAAACTTGAGCGTGAGAAGGAGAGGCTCCTTGAGACCACTGAGAAATACCGGCTTCTTGTAGAGAATAATGAGCTGAAGGGAGTCAGGGTGGCCGAAGAGGAAAAGAGCCTCAAGTTCAACATGGTCACCGTCCTCTTTGCTGACATCCAGGGTTTCTCAAACCTGACGGAGGGGATGGACCCTGCTGTGGTCATGGATGAACTTGATGAGATTTTTTTCGAGTTTGACAGGATAATCAGGAAGTATCATGTAGAGAAGATCAGGACTATCGGTGACACCTATATGTGCGCCGGAGGGATTCCTTCTAAGAATATCACCAATCCCGTGGAAGTTGTAATGGCTGCAGTGGAACTGAGACAGTTCCTCCGTGACTTTGAAGCTGCCAGAAGGGGTGACAGGCGTATCTGGAACCTGAAGATTGGGATTCACACAGGACCTGTGTCTGCCACTGTTTCAGGCAAGAGCAGGGTCTCATATGATATCAAGGGCAGGGCTGTGAATACGGCGAGCCGCATTCAGGGCGTCTCTGACAGGGATTCGATCCTTATCTCCGTGATGACCTATGAGCTTATAAAGGAGTTTTTCAGGTGCGAGTATTACGGAAAGCTGCCCGTGAAATATATGGGCAATATCCAGATGTACCAGGTGGAAGGGCTTCTGCCTGAACTGTCTGCTGACAGCAGGGGAGCGGTTCCCAACAAATCATTCAGGGTCAAGTTCGGACTCATCCAGTTAACTGACATCCAGGAAGTCATACTTGACAAACTGGAGAAGGAGCTGCCTGATTTCCTCTTTTATCACAATGTAAAGCACACTGTTGATGTGGTCACCGAGGTGGAGCTCATTGGCTGGGCTGAGGGATGCACCGACGAGGAGATTCTGCTGCTGAAGACTGCGGCGCTCTTTCATGATGCCGGTCATACCGTCTCATATGACGATCACGAGTACCAGGGTACACTGCTGGCGAGGGAGATGTTACCGGCTTACGGATACAGTGAGGATCAGCTTGAGAGGATTTGCCGGATAATAATGTCAACAAAACTTCCGCCCAGACCCGGTGACCTGCTCGAACAGATCATATGTGACTCAGACCTTGATTATCTGGGCCGGAGCGATTTCATCCCCGTGTCAAATACCCTTTACGAGGAGCTCAAGGCGCAGGACAAGATAACCAACCTGAACGACTGGAACAAGATGCAGGTGAAGTTCATCTCGGGACACCAGTATTTTACCGGCACTGCCAGACGGCTCAGAGAGGTCAACAAGAAGCTGCAGATTGAAAGAATCAAAAGCCTTATCCCCGATAACTGATAACAGATAACAGATAACTGATAACCCTTCAATTGATTACCAGCATTTTAGTCACCCCCGACAGGGTTCCGTCTTCGTTTGAACAAAACACCAGGTATACCCCTGTTGTCACCCTCTGTGACCTGTAGTTGCGCAGGTCCCATACTGCCTGCCCTCCAAGAGATTTTGTCTCGTAGACAAGGTTGCCGCTCACGTCTGTTATCTTGACGGTTGAGTTTCCGACAAGACCAGTAATTGTCACAACCCCTCCGAAATCTTCCCTGACAGGATTCGGGAAAGCATAAATACCCGAGAAATCATCATTTCCCGATGTTGCTTCACCGCGGTACGAGATTATTCCTTCTGAGGTGCCAAACCATACATCACCGGTGACTCCGTTGACGGCTATTTTCACGATATTGTCAGAGAGGAGGGGGCTGTTGTCTGTGGTGAAGTGAGCCAGCTCTTTCCTGCCATCGTCAGACATAAGATATGCTCCGGAACTGAGCGTGCCGAACCATTTCCTGTTGGCACCGTCAATTGTGACAGCGGTCACCGTTTCGGTACCTAGAAGATAATCAGCCAGTCCGGAGCCATCGTTTCTTGGAATCTTGATGCGTGAAGCCTTTATCTCAGAGGTGAAAACCCTTCCCGGGTTGTAGAATACTGCCGGCCCCGCATCTGTTCCCACCCAGATATTCCCATCATTGTCGGCAGCGATCGAAAACAGGTTGTTCATGGTGTGTCCCTCGGTATCCTGGACCTGCAGCCTGATATGCCTGTCGTCCGAGGTGTTTGTCGGGGTACCTGCGGGATCATAGACGAGCAGTCCGTTCCCTCTTGGCAATATCACCCAGATGTATTGATTCCTGTCAATTACAATGTCTCCTGCCACAGTCATATTCAGGTCCACCTGTGTAATGATCCAGTTGCCGTCCGGGGTAAGGGCTTTCAGGTTGCCCGGCACCCCGGTTTGTGTCATCCAGAGATTGCCTGAACGGTCCCAGGCAAGGCCGCAGATGCGCGAATAGTTCTCACCGGGCAGGATGCTGGCCAGGGGGGAGTTGTACTGGTTATAGTTTTTGACAAGTTCGCCGTCGAGGAATTCATATATACCGTTGCCCCATGATGATACAAAGATGTGCTTTTCGTCTGCAGGATCAATTGCTGCACGCATTGCATCCCTGTCGGTTTCGCCATATAGTATATGGCTCTTCCAGGAATTGCCAGAGCCGGCAAAAACCTGGAATGGCCTGTAGACGTTGCCCCAGGCGTTGTCAACTGTTCCGCCGGTTACACAGAAGCTGTTCCCGGAAAACACAATATCAGCAACGTTGGCTGTATAGGGTCCGTCGATTGTGTGGTTCCGGAATTCCGTATAGTTTGTTGTCGATACCAGGCCCACGGAGAGGTCCGCAACCCATAGATCCTGGCCTGTTGTAAGTGCGCCTGCCGGTGAGGCTCCTGCCCAGCCGTAACCGGATACTTCACGTATGACTGCACCCTGTGGGGAAAGAACTCTCAGAGATGATGAGAGTGAGACTATCACCCGGCTGCCATCGCCGTCAAGTGCCCTGATTGTTCCTGCCGGTTCAGTTGTTATCAGTGTTGCAGGCTGTCCAGGTGTGACGAGAAACAGAGAATCACCTGAAGGAAGAGATCCGGTTGCCCCGGGTTTGCATATCATGAGGCTTGCGCCGGCGGGAGCAATCTTATTGTACTCTGAGTCCGGAACCGGAAGATCATCAAGCAATTCCCAGTTTCCAAAGTAGGAGAGCCCCTGACGGCTTACCGGGGCCGACCAGACTCCCCTGGCGGTGGCTGCAAAAACACGGTCACCCACGATGACAGCTTCGTTTACGCTGTTTGTCTCACCGTCGGGAGAGGGTCTCCAGGTGTCAGCAACATATCTGCCCCTGATATCGATCACAACAATTCCGAAGCTGGCAGTGAGCAGGGCTCTGCTTCCGTTGATTGTGACGCCATAGATCTCCTTCAGGCCCGGTATGTACTTATTTTTGATATCAGGTATATGAGTAATGATTCCGTTTTTCAGGATGTCAATCCCCGTGCTTCTGTAGACAATGATAAGAGACTCTTCCGCCTCGCACCATGCAACCAGTGCTATTGTGGTTTCGGTCAGGCCTGATACCCTCGAGATGGAAGAGTTGATCCCGCTGGTCAGGTCGTGGACAAGTACTGCGTAACCGGTTGAGGAATATATTTTCCCGTCTCCGGCTGCCACTGAATATGACCTGCTGTAAGGGAGGTGGTCATCCCAGGATCCTACAGGTCCCTGTCCGGCCGCCACGAGATTGACCAGGACAAGAAGTGCGAGTGAGATGATTCTTTTCATTCTGGGGTCAGTTACTTCCCGTCAAGGGTCCGGTTCTTTTCCCGGAGAAAACCGATGAGCTTCCTCGTTGCTATCGCCCTGTGAGAGATTGCGTTTTTTTCACTGAGGGGTATCTCGGCAAAGGTACGGTCATGTCCCGATGCAAGAAAAACAGGGTCATATCCGAATCCGCCGTTTCCTCTTCTTTCCGGGATGATTTCACCTTCAACCGTACCTTCGAAAAGATACTCCGAACCATCGAGAATCAATGCGATTACTGTTCTGAAACGGGCGCTTCTTTCGGTAATGCCATTCATCTCGCGGAGTAGTTTTTCGATGTTGTCATCAAAGCTTTTACTCTCACCTGCATACCTTGCAGAGTAGACCCCCGGTGCACCGCCGAGGGCCGTTACCTCGAGGCCCGTGTCGTCGGCAAAGACGTTCAGTCGTGTCTTTTCATGCACATATCTTGCCTTGAAGAGAGCATTTTCCTCCAGGGTTTCTGCCTCTTCGGGAATTTCTTCCGTGATGCCCAGGTCAGCAAGCCCGAGAATCATGATATTGCTGTCAAGAAGATCACTTATCTCCCTGATTTTATGCTTATTGTTGGTTGCGAATACAAGTTCCATAAATCGAAAGGATAAAAGGCAAAATTAATCATTGCATTGTGACACTGCCTTGCCGGCATACCAAAACCGGAAAATTATAGTTTATTTTTGTATAGATCACCAGATTAAAATCCTCTATGGTTATCAACTATTTCCACGGGTTCATGACGGCTTGCCTTCTGCTATGCTCCGGAGCATGCACAGTGCTGTCAGCAGTCGCTTCAGGGGCCTGTTATAACATGAGGCCTGAGGAAAAGCCGGCTGGCATTTTCAGTAACCGGCCGGAGGATGCGATTCACGCTCAAACACAATCCGGGCAATCCGGAAGGATGACCGGAGTTTACCTGTATCAGTCTGGAAGACGGATTGATACCACCATGGCAGAACCTGTTCTCAGATACCGTGACGGGATTGTATTTACAATGGAAAATAATACGTCTTTCGAATATTCGTATTTCATGGCGGGGCCTGACAGTGCGTGGACCGAATGGACTGAAAGGGCATACAAGGAGTACACGAGCCTTGACGGGGGAAGATATACCTTTTTGTACCGTTACAGGGTCAGGGGAGAAGAAGGTGGCGGAGGTGAGGGATCATTCAGTTTCAGGGTCAGGCCTCCCTGGTATTTTTCACTGCTGGCGCTTTTGATCTATCCTCTTCTGCTGATAGCTGCAGGGATCATGATGCGGAGACGTACGCACAGACTTTACATGGAGAGGCAGAGCAGGCTTGAACAGCTGATAGCGGAGAGAACTGAAGAGCTTCAGCATGAGAAGGAGAAGTCTGACAGCCTGCTTGCCAATATGCTTCCGAAGGGCACGGCAGAGGAGATAATGTCAAAGGGGAAAGCCGACAAGAGGAAGTATAATTTCGTTACGGTGTTGTTTTCAGATATCCAGGGATTTACCAGGATTGCCGAGGAGATGAATCCCGAAACTCTGATTGACGAGCTCGATCGTTTTTTCTTTCATTTCGATTCAGTAGCTGAAAAATACCGGATTGAAAAAATCAAAACGATTGGTGACGCCTACATGTGTGCCGGCGGCATACCGGAAAGAAACAGGACCAATCCCGTAGAGGTTGTTCTGGCTGCGCTTGAGATGCAGAAGTACATGCAGGCAATGAAAAGCGATCCGTCAAGACCAGCAGCCAGGTTCTGGGACATCAGGATAGGAATACATACGGGAACAGTGGTGGCAGGAGTTGTGGGTCACAAGAAGATCACCTACGATATCTGGGGTGATACAGTGAACACTGCCAGCAGGATGGAATCGTCAGGGGAAGCCGGCAAGATAAATATCTCTGGTACCACCTATGAATTTGTGAAGGAGTATTTCACATGTGATTACCGGGGCAGGATGCCGGTGAAGTACAAGGGTGACCTTGATATGTATTTCGTCACGGGGATAAGGCCTGAACTGAGGGAGCCTGACGGATCGCCGAACAGGAAGTTCCTTGCAAAGATTGAGATGATACGTATCCTTGACGTTGAAGAGCATGTCTTTTCAAGGTATTCTGAAATCGCCTCACCGGACCTCTTCTTTCACAGCGCTGATTACATACGGAGCGTGTCATTGCAGGCTGACCTTCTGGCCAGGGCAGAAAAGCTTTCTGACCAGGAATATATTCATCTGAGGCTCGCTTCGGTTTTTCTGTATTTTGGTTACGCCTTTGACTATAATGATCCTGAGACTGCTTCAATGAAAAGAGCCGGAGAGATATTATCATTTTATGGTTTTGATCAGCAGACCCTTGAGGCAGTCAGGGACCTTATTGTCTCAGCCTTTTCTCCGGAGCAGGCCGGCATGCCGGGCCGTGTGCTGCATGATGCAGTATATGATTTTACTGGCAGGGTAGATTTTATTTCCATGATAGACCGTTTGTACAGGGAAGAAAAAGCATACGGGAAGATAGGTGATCCGAAGGCATGGTTCAGGGAACTGGCTGCGAGGATAGGGAATAACGGATTCCTTACGGAGACAGCACGGAAGCTGAGGTCTGTGCCCGCAGAAGAGCAGCTTATGATCCTTCGCGAATTTGCAGGGGGTAAACTCAACAATACTTAAAATCATTTGGTACTTTGGTTTTAAACTGTACATTTGAAAAATCCAAAACATAAGATCATGGTAAATTTAGACTGGAACAATCTTCCTTTTGGTTACATTAAAACCGATTTCAACGTAAGGTGCCATTATAGAAACGGCCAGTGGAGCAAGCCTGAGGTATCGGAGTCTGAGTATATAAGCATCCATATCGCAGCTACTGGCCTTCACTACGGTCAGGAGGCATTTGAAGGGATGAAGGCATATCGCGGGCGTGATGGCAAGGTCAGGTTGTTCCGGTGGGATGAGAATGCAAAGAGGTTATCATCCTCAGCTCACGGGATTCATATGGCGCCGGTTCCGGAGGAGCTTTTCAGGGAAGCTGTTTTCACAGCTGTCAGGCTCAATGAAAAGTTTGTTCCGCCCTACGGCTCAGGTGCATCGCTTTATGTAAGGCCTGTGCTCTACGGAAGCGGTGCTGAGGTTGGTGTCAAACCTGCTTCAGAATACACATTCATTGTCTTTGTAACACCTGTTGGACCTTATTTCAAGGGAGGGGTAAAACCTGTCAATATGCTCATCTGCCGTGACGTTGACCGTGCAGCCCCGCTCGGCACAGGGAATATTAAGGTAGGCGGCAATTATGCCGCAAGCCTCCGGGCTATCGTCAAGGCACGTGACGGTGGTTACGGCAACGCCCTCTTCCTTGATGCAAGGGAGAAGAAATACATAGATGAATGCGGCCCGGCCAACTTCTTTGGAATAAAGAACAATACCTACGTAACTCCCAAGTCAGAGTCTATTCTTCCATCAATTACAAACAAGAGCCTCATTGCTATTGCCGAAAGCATGGGAATAAAGACCGAACGCCGCAGGATTCCGGTTGAGGAACTTGCCGAGTTTGAGGAGACAGGTGCATGCGGCACAGCTGCAGTGATAAGCCCCATTGCTAAAATAGTGGACCCAGATACCGGTAAAATCTATGAGTATTGCCGTGACGGCAAGCCGGGGCCGGTCTCGATGAAGCTGTTCAACAAGCTTGTTGGCATCCAGTACGGTGATGAGCCCGATGAGTTCGGGTGGATGACTGAGGTTTAAACCTTGTGTGCCGCGATAATCTGTTTCACCTGTTTAGCCTAAATATCAAAAAATTGCAGGCCTGCTGAAGGAATTGGCGGTTTGTATGCTATTTTTGAGGCAAATTTTCTAAAGTGGCAAAATCAACGGGCGGTATATCCAGGTACAGACTCGGCAGTTCTTATGCCACACTTGTTGTAAGTGTATCACTGGTGCTCTTCCTCCTTGGGATTCTTGGAATAGTTCTCATTAACGCAAGTCAGCTCTCGGACTATTTCAGGGAGAAGCTTGCCTTTACAATTATGCTTAAGGAAGATGCACGGGAGGCTGACATAAGAATGCTTCAGAAAGAGCTTGATGCAAAACCGTATGTGAAAATGACAGAATATATCCCCAAGGACAGGGCTGCAGAGAAGCTTCGTGATGAACTTGGGGAGGATTTTCTTGATTTTCTGGGCTACAATCCGCTTATGCCCGTTATTGACGTTTACCTGCAGGCCAGGTATACTCATCCTGACAGCGTCATCAAGCTTGAAAAAGTCATAGCTGAATACCCGGTGGTTGATGAGTTTTACTATGAGGAGTCGGTACTAAACCTGATTAATGAAAATGTGAGCAAGATCAGCGTATTCCTACTGGTAATCAGTCTTTTATTATTCCTTATCGCTCTTACAATTATAAACAACACAATAAGACTTTCAATTTATTCGAAAAGGTTTCTGATAAATACAATGCAGCTGATCGGGGCGAACAGGTCGTTTATCCGTAAGCCGTTCCTGCTGAAAAGTCTGTTTTTCGGTTTCCTGGCTTCGCTCATTGCCATCGGGCTTTTAATGGGGTTGATGCATCTCATTGAAATGGAGTTTTTTACCCTTTTAACTTATGAGAATATTAATCTTTTCCTGCTGCTTTGCCTGGCACTGGCGGCAGCAGGGGTTCTGATTAACGGGATATCTACATTCTTTGCCATAAACAGATATCTGGACATGCACGAGGATAAATTATATTATTAGAAAATTATGGTCACAAAAAAAGAAGAAGAAAAGAAAACCGGTTTTGCCCTGGGGAGGGAGAACTACAAGCTGATGGCCATAGGCTTTGCAGTAATAATTGTAGGATTCATTCTTATGGCAGGAGGCAGGTCTGATGACCCAAAAGTCTTCTCTGATGAAATATTCAGTTTCAGGAGGGTAACGCTGGCTCCGCTTATTGTTCTGGCCGGATTTATTTTTGAGATCTATGCAATAATGAAAAGGCCGAGGGAGTAAAGTCTTTGTTCTTTCTAAATCAAAGAAGCGCAGATGAATTGGTTTGAGGCCCTTATTTTTGGCCTTGTACAGGGATTGACCGAGTTTTTGCCGGTCAGCAGTGACGGCCATCTAGAGATTGTCAAATATCTGTTTGGAGGGGTGGAGGAGAGCTTCCTTTTTTCTGTTGTCGTGCATGGCGCTACTGTGCTGAGTATACTTGCAGTGTTCTGGAAGGATATCGTAAAGCTTCTGACAGGTTTATTCAGGTTTAAAATGAATGAAGAGACAGTCTATGTTCTGAAGCTTATAGTATCAATGATACCGGTGGCAATTGTCGGGTTTTTCCTGAAAGAACAGGTTGAATCGCTGTTCGTGGCCGACATGGATATTACTGGTTCATTTCTGCTGGTCACAGCTCTGTTTCTGCTGGTTGGGCATTTCGTGCCCAAAAGGAACAAGCCGATATCATATGGTGGTGCATTTGTGATAGGGATTGCGCAGGCGCTGGCTACACTTCCCGGACTTTCCAGGTCAGGTTCGACAATTTCAACCGGCCTGATGCTTGGCAACAGCAAGGACGAGCTGGCGCGGTTCTCATTCCTGATGGTCATCGTTCCTATTTTAGGGGCCAATTTCGTTGAACTGGTCACCACGGAGACAGGTGCGGTCAGCGGGGTGATGTTTCCCCTGATAGTTGCCTTTGTTGCAGCGTTTGTTTCGGGTTATGCTGCCTGCCGCTGGATGATAAATATTGTCAGAAAGGGCAAGCTTGGCTGGTTCGCCCTGTATTGTTTAATTGTCGGGCTTTCATTAATACTATTTGCCTGAAAGTGCTGAAGAAGTGTTCTGACTTTGAAGATGGTGAGGTACTGCTGCTGCAGAAGCCGCTTTACTGGACCTCCTTTGACCTTGTGAACAAGGTGAAGCTGGCCATACGTCATAATTGCGGGTTGAAGAAACTGAAGGTCGGACATGCCGGGACACTTGATCCGCTGGCAACAGGGTTGATGATTGTTTGCACCGGAAAGGCTACGAAGAGAATCGAAGATTTCAGGGATCTCGACAAGGAATATGTTGCAGTGATAAGGTTCGGCCAGACTACACCTTCATTTGACCTTGAAAGCGAGGTGGACGGGGAGTACCCTTCGGGTCATATTACTGAGGAGCTCGTAAGGGAAAAACTGACGGGATTTCTTGGGGAGCAGGACCAGGAGCCACCTCTTTTTTCGGCGAAGTTCGTTGACGGGAAGAGGGCATATGAGTTGGCAAGGAAGAAAATCGAGCGGAAGCTTGACAGTGTAAAGGTTGTTTTCCGTGAGCTTGAGCTGGTTGGATACAGTGGGGTTGATGCCAGTGTAAGGATTGTCTGCAGCAAGGGGACCTATGTCCGGGCGTTTGCCCGTGATCTAGGGCGGGCTCTGGGCAGTGGCGCACATCTCCGGTCGCTTGTCCGAAGTTCAATAGGTGATTTTCGCCTTGAAAAGGCACTTTCGGTTGATGAGTTAAAATTTTTTCTTGAAAATTTGAAACATAGTGAAAATTCATTCGTATAAACATTCTTGTACTAACGTATTCTGATCATGAAACTATCTCAATTCAAGTACACACTACCCCAGGAATTGATTGCACTTTATCCCTCCAAAAACAGGGACGAATCGAGACTGATGGTGGTGCACAGGGATACCGGTGAGGTTGAGCATAAAGTCTTTAAAGACATCGTGGAGTATTTCCGGGAGCGTGATGTGCTTGTATTCAACAATACCAAGGTTTTTCCGGCCAGGTTGTACGGCAACAAGGAAAAGACGGGAGCGGAGATAGAGGTGTTCCTGCTTCGTGAGCTGAACCGTGAACAAAGGCTATGGGATGTGCTCGTTGATCCGGCAAGGAAGATCAGGATTGGAAACAAGCTTTATTTCGGCGAGGATGATCTTCTTGTGGCAGAGGTGATTGATAACACCACTTCGAGGGGCAGAACTCTTCGTTTCCTCTTTGACGGAACGTATGAGGAATTCAAGCAGACACTTTATTCGCTCGGCGAAACTCCCCTACCCAAGTTCATCAACAGGCCGGTTGAACCTGAGGACAATGAGCGTTACCAGACCATTTTTGCAAAGCACGAGGGAGCGGTTGCCGCACCTACAGCCGGTCTGCATTTCAGCAGGGAATTGCTGAAAAGGCTTGAGATAGTGGGTGTTGAGTTTGCTGAAATAACCCTTCACGTCGGACTGGGTAATTTCCGTAATGTTGATGTTGAGGACCTGACCAAGCACAAGGTTGATTCCGAGAGAATTATAATCTCTGAAGAGGCGTCGGTTCTGATCAACAAGGCCAAAGAGAGGAGAAGCAGGATCTGTGCAGTCGGGACCACAGTGGTGCGGACGCTTGAGAGTTCCGTTTCGACTTCGGGAATGGTAAAACCGTTCAACGGTTGGACCAACAAGTTTATCTTTCCGCCGTATGATTTCAGGGTGCCTGATATGCTTGTGAGCAATTTCCATCTTCCGTATTCAACTTTGCTGATGATGGTATCCGCTTTCGCGGGCTATAATCTTCTTTTTGATGCATATCGTACTGCTGTAAAGGAAAAATACAGGTTCGGGACCTATGGTGATGCCATGCTGATTCTCTAAAATCAGGGCACCCGGATTGTTGATAAACATTTGATAATGTGGATAATTAGTGCCGGCACTGTTTGCCGGCACTTTTCTTTTCCCTGAAATTCACACATTCAGAGGCTAAATTTTACTGCAATGAAGTAACCATTTTAACGTTTCATGAGTATAAATGACGTACAGCAGTTAGCCTTTCAGGAGGTTTTGTCACCAAATAATGAATATGCCTGATTATTCTCTTTTGTTAAAAACCAGGCTAAACAGCCGGTCTGATTCGCTTGATTTCGAAAAATCGGAATTAAGGTCATGCTTTGACAAAGCCTTCCGGCTCTTTGTAATCCTCATCATTATACTTCAACTTAACGTAACTTCAGCCTTTAGTCAGGCAGTTGGTGATTACAGGACAAATGGCAATGTTCAGTTCAACACTGCAGCTAACTGGCAGGTATTTGACGGTACTGCATGGGTGGCAGCAGCAGTGGATCCTGGTCTGGGAAGTGGTGTTATTACAATACGTAACGGTCATACGGCGACAGTCGCCACATCAGAAACTCTTGACCAGCTGATTGTGGAGGCAGGAGGGACTCTGCGGGTAAACAATTCGAGGAATCTTAACATAGGAAATGGTGCCGAGGCTTTTGACCTTGAGGTATACGGCACGGTTGACAACTACAATAACATCAATACGGCAGCAAATCCGGGTTCAGCTATCAGATTCCACGATAATTCATTTTACAATCACCGCCTTGACGGCGGAACCATCCCGGAAGCAACCTGGCTGACCAATTCAACCTGTGTTATTATGGGCGCTTCCAGCATTTTTCCTGCTGGTATCAATCAGATTTTCGGAAACTTTACCTGGAACTGTCCGACCCAGGGAGACGACCTGGATATAAACTCTAACCTCGAGGTCAGAGGTACTTTCACAATGGCCAATACAGGATCCAGGTATTTGCGGGTAGCCACAACCGGAAGCTATACTATGAACCTTGGAGGCTATACCCAGACTGGCGGAAGACTGAACCTGGCCATAGGCGGATTTACATGCACCTTTAACCTGACAGGAAATTTCAGCTTTTCAGGAGGAAATTTCCTGACAAGCGGTTCAGGAATTGGTAACATAAACTTCAGGGGAACGGGAATACAGATATTTAACCGTACCGGAGGCAGTTTTTCAAATACACGTATTAATTATACGGTATTTTCAGGAGCCATCCTTAATATGGGCACCAGTATCATTGATGTATCCGGATCATTTATTGCTGCCGGAACGTTCACACTTAATGACGGTGCAGGTCTTATGCTGGGTGATCCGTATGGAATAACAGCCACAACAACAGGAGCCACCGGAGGAAATATCAGGGTAATTGGAACAAGATCGTTCAGTTCCAATGCAGATTACACTTATAATGGTAACGTTGCGCAGGTAACAGGTGATGCCCTGCCTTCCACAGTACGGGACTTTACGGTTGACAATGGTGCCGGAGTCAGCCTTACCGGAGATCTGACTGTTTCTCGGATTCTTAGAATGAATCATGGAAATATAATCACAACGGGTAATGATTTCATACTTTCCAACAGCGTTGCCTCCTCTCTGGTGTACACTGACGGAACTGTAATTGGCGCTTTTGAGAGGTATGTCTCTGAAGCAGGTCTGAATTATCTCTTCCCCGTAGGTACTGCAGCCCGGACCCAGTCTCTGACTGCATCCTTTGCTGATCTTGTTTCCGGTAGTCTCCTGGTACAGTTTATTGAAGGTGATCCAGGCAATGCGGGACTCCCTCTAGAGGATGACGGTTCTTATTCAATCACCAATCAGTACACAACAGGATATTGGTTTACCCAGGCAAGGAATTCACTGTCAACTGATGATTTCCGCGTCGATCTTGATGCCTCCGGTTTCGGACCTTATCCAGTATCGGACGGTACAAGGGTAATCCGCAGAAATGATACCGGAAACTGGACACTTGACGGGGTACATGCGGGCCGGTCAGGTGCAGTTGTAAGCCGGTCAGGCATGACCCAGATAATTAATCCTGGTTCAGGAGGCACACACTTTTGCATAGGAAAAACAGGGCCGCGCATCACATCTCAACCGGCAGATAAGACAGTTTGCCAGGGGACTTCGGATCTTTCAGTATTTCAAGTCACAGCTGTTGGGTATGGCACTCTGAGTTATCAGTGGTATAAGGCTCCCGGACTTGAACTTACCAATGATGGCCACTATACAGGTGTTACAACATCTGTACTGGGGATAAACAACGTCATCAGGGGAGATGCTGGTGACTATTACTGCATTGTTACTGACGAACGAGGTGAACACCTTGAAACTATCCATGCTCACCTGAATGTCCCTTCAGTCAGTTTTGGATTCAATTACTATGCAGATCTCACTATCAGCCAGGCATCCGGGACCGAGAATCTTAAAGATTTTCCGCTTTTAGTAAATATAACCAGGGATTTTCTCAGGACTGTTGGAAATGGTGGCCATGTAATCAATGTCAATGGATTCGACATTGTCTTTGTTGACGCCAACAACCGGATTCTGAATCACGAGGTAGAGTCGTACGATCCCCTGACAGGAAATCTTGTAGCATGGGTTCGTATACCGGATCTATCATCCTCCGGTACCACAACAATACGCATTCTGTATGGCAATTCCGCAATAACTACGAATCAGTCAACAGAGGATACATGGATCAGCAGTTACAAGGCGGTATGGCATCTTAGCAACAACTCTCTGAATGATGCCACAGCCTATAACAATGATCTCACCAACTCTGGCACTGCAAGCACCACCGGACTCATAGAGGAAGCAAGGAGTTTTGACGGAACCAATGATTATGTAAGATCTGCCACCACCACAGGTATTGGAGGTAATTCTTATAATCAGACAATTGGAGTGTGGGCAATTTACAATTCTTTGCCCGACGAAACCCAGAACCTGATGGTATTGCAGAGGGCTGGTTCCACTTCAGCAGTGCAAATCGGATTTCGTGAAGTCGGTGGTACTTACAGGGTTGTTGTTTGGAACTGGGGAGGTGCTCCTCTTGTCTGGAGTAACTCACTGCCATCACCAAATGTCTGGCATTATTTCACTTATACCTTTGATGGCACCAGCCACCGTCTGTATATTGACGGTGTCGAAGCTGGCTCATCAACTACAGCCGCCACACAAAGTGCCGTTCCTCAATATGTCTATCTGGGCAGCTACAGTGGAGGGGAATACTTTGCAGGCCTTATAGATGAAGCGAGATATTCTCTGAGTCAGAAAACGGCAGGATGGATAGAAACTGAATATCACAACCAGTTGGCACCTGGTAGCTTTGTTTCAGTAAGCGGAGAGCAGGAAATGATGGACCTGGTCTCAGCCGGGGTTTGCAACTCCCCGATGACCCTTAGTGGCTTACCTGCCGGAGGAACCTTTTCCGGTCCGGGCATTTCTGGCAATCTTTTCAATCCGGCAATTGCCGGAAGCGGAACACACACAATAACTTACACTCACCTGATAGATGGGTGTAATGTCAGCCTTTCCAAGAATATCACAGTTACTCCTGTTCCGGAAGCACCTCTTACTGGTGATGAGTTTTGTTGTGTCAGAAATGTTGTTGATCTTGATGCAACAGGCAGTAACCTGGTCTGGTATTCCAATCCCGGTCTGACCACAATTGCAGGTTGGGGCACCCCGTTTGCATCCGGGAGGACAACAACTGGTACTTTTACCTATTATGTTACCCAAAAAGTGAACGGATGCGAAAGTGCTCCTGCTACAGCTGTACTTACAATATACCCGAATACTCCGGTTGGGGGCACTGCCTCAGTTGGACGTACACCTGAATGTTTAGGAAATACAGCTGTTTTCACACTGACAGGTCATACAGGAAGGGTTATTGGTTGGCAGAAAAAGCTCGCTTCAGATACCGAATGGACTGCTATCCCTGGCAGTAATATCAACCCTTACAGTGAAGTACTGACAGTATCTGGTTCATGGCAATACAGGGCAGTTGTCAGTGTAGGATTATGCGGTACGGCATATTCTTCTATTGTGAATATTTCTGCAATAGCAGACATAGTGGGTCCGGTAATTACCGGGTGTCCCGCAAATTTTACTGTCTATACCGGTCCTGCAAATCCTGACTGTTCACAAATTGCCACCTGGATCGAACCCACAGCAATAGATTACTGTGAAGGATCTGTTTCCTTCGCTTCACGCAGCCATGCGCCAGGTTCGGTCTTCTCTGTAGGTACAACTACTGTGACGTATACTTTCACTGACGGGGTGAATGTGTCTGCATGCATGTTTGATATTACTGTAGCTGACAACACAATTCCGACTATCACATGTGCCATCCCTGCGGTCAGCTACACGGCTGATGCCGGTGAGTGTTATTATACTGTACCCGGCATTTCACTTGATCCAACTTACAACTATGACAATTGCGGGGTACAGGGTTTTATCAATGACTTTACTGGTACCAGCACCTTATCAGGAGCACAAATACCAGTCGGAACCACCTCAGTTACCTGGACCGTAACAGATGTACATGGTCTGACAGGGTACTGTTCTCAGACGATTAATGTGACTGATGACCAGGTTCCTGTCTGGTCTACTGTAACCGGAGCGCTTGATGTGACGCTGCAGTGCAGTGATGGTGCAGGACTTGCCACTGCACAGTTGCAGGCACCTGTTGCCACGGATAACTGTGATGTGACACTCACTCCTGTGAAAATTGCCGGGTCATTTGTGCCCGGTACCTGTCCCGAATCAGGTACCTTTACCAACACGTGGACAGTGACGGACGACTCTGGTAATATAAGTTCTGTTTATACCCAGACAATAACCATTATTGATACCCAGGCCCCGACATGGACCACCGCAGCAGGCGCTCTTGATGTCACTCTTCAGTGCA